>OFIS01000011.1_pt1 | contig 287282 bp, 271 predicted proteins | sample 1775071 | NCBI WGS metagenome assembly OFIS01 (sample SAMN08195774, study PRJEB24354) | sludge metagenome | isolation source: sludge from phenol fed wastewater aerobic bioreactor C | place: India: Nagpur | collected 2016-09-17
CGGGCGGCGACGGGGCTCCGCCCGCCGGCAATAAGACCGGCTGCAAGGAGCTTGCTGATGGTGAGCGCTACCCGTTCACACTCGAACGGATCAGCCGCCAGAAGCGCGGCCCGACGCCGTAAATGACACCGCGATGGAGCGCCGCGGGGCGCAGGCCTCTCCGATCGCAAGGAGGGCCGGCACCGCAAGGTGCATCTGTTGGGCGCCTCGCGGCGCTCCATCCCCTCGGCTTTTCCGAGGGGCAGACGAGGAAGGCAGGCCGTCCCGGGCCTTCGAGAACAGGGGCGCTGGCGCATGTCCGCCGCAATCGGAGCGCTCCCTGCAACCGTCTTCGGCGCTCTTGCCCGCCATCGAATGCGCCTATAATGACGACGGCAATCGTCCCGTCCCGGCCCGTTCCTGAAGGAGTTTCCATGTCGCAGCCCGCCGAGAAGCGCCCCTACAAGCCGCAGATTCTGAAGGACCGCGACTTCCAGTGGGAGGATCCGCTTGGCATCGAGTTCGACCTCACCGAGGAAGAGCGCATGGTGCGCGACACCGCCAAAGGCTTCGCCGAAGACTACCTGATGCCGAAGGTCACCGAGGCCTATCTCAACGAGACGCATGACCCGAACAACCTGCCGGCGATGGGCAAGCTCGGCCTGCTCGGCCCCACCATCCCCGAGGAATACGGCGGCGCCGGCCTTGGCTATGTCGCCTACGGCCTGATCGCCCGCGAGATCGAGCGCGTCGACTCGGGCTATCGCTCGACCATGTCGGTGCAGTCCTCGCTCGTGATGTATCCGATCTACGCCTACGGTTCGGAAGAGCAGCGCCGCAAATATCTGCCCAAGCTCGCCACCGGCGAGTTCGTCGGCTGCTTCGGCCTCACCGAGCCGGACCACGGCTCCGATCCGGGCTCGATGGTGACGCGCGCCGAGAAGGTGTCCGGCGGCTACAAGCTCAACGGCGCCAAGACCTGGATTTCCAACGCGCCCTTCGCCGACATCGCGGTGGTCTGGGCCAAGCTCGATGGCGTCATCCGCGGTTTCATCGTCGAGCGCGGCACGAAGGGTTTCTCGACGCCGAAGATCGAAGGCAAGCTCTCGCTGCGCGCTTCGACCACCGGCGAGATCGTGCTCGCCGATTGCGTCGTGCCGGAAGAGAACCTGTTGCCGAATGCGCAAGGACTCTCGGGCCCGTTCGGCTGTCTCAACAATGCGCGCTACGGCATCGCCTGGGGCGTCATGGGCGCTGCCGAATTCTGCTGGCACGCCGCGCGCCAGTACACGCTCGACCGCAAGCAGTTCAATCGCCCGCTGGCGGCGACGCAGCTCGTGCAGAAGAAGCTCGCCGACATGCAGACCGAGATCGCGCTCGGTCTGTCGGGCGCGCTGCGCCTCGGCCGCATGATCGAGGCCGGCCGCGCCGCGCCGCCGTCGATCTCGCTGATGAAGCGCAACAACTGCGGCAAGGCGCTGGATATCGCGCGCGTCGCCCGTGACATGCACGGCGGCAACGGCATCTCGAGCGAGTATCACGTGATGCGTCACGCCGCGAACCTCGAGACGGTCAACACCTACGAGGGCACGCATGACGTTCACGCGCTGATCCTCGGCCGCGCCCAGACCGGCATCCAGGCGTTTTTCTAAAAGGCTCTTGTCCCGGACGCGGCGCAGCGCATTTGCGGTGCGCCGCGCTGGCTTTGCTCGGCCGGGACAGGTGAAGTGAAATGACCCTCGCCACCGCGCTCATGCTCTTTCTCGCCGGCATCGGCGGCGGTGTGCTGACGTCGCTGGTCGGCGGCGCCGCGGTCATCACCTATCCGGCGCTGATCGCGACCGGCCTGCCGCCCCACACCGCCGTGTGCTGCAACATGGTGGCGTCGTTTCCCGGCTCGTTTTTCGCCGCGTTGTCCGACCGCCGCCAGCTGCCGCCCCTCGATCGCGCATTCGCCGGCATGATCGTCGCCTCGTGTGTCGGCGCGGCGCTCGGCGCGCTGCTGCTGCTGGCGACGCCGCAGCGCGTGTTCGCCTTTCTGGTGCCGCCGCTGCTCGGCTTCGCCACCGTGCTGTTCGCCTTCGCCGGGCCGATCGGCAACTGGCTGCGCGCGCGCGCCGAGGCGAGGGGCCGCTCCATCGACTTCAGCGTCACCAATCTGAAAATGCTGCTGCCGGTGTCGTTCTACGGCGGCTATTTCGGCGCCGGCGTCGGCGTGCTGATCCTCGCCGTGATGTCGATTGCCACCCGCGGCGATTATCGCTCGGCCAATGTCGCGAAGAATCTCGTCACCAGCCTCAACACCGGCGCCGCCGCGGTGGTCTTCATCGCCAAGGGCGCGGTGATCTGGTTGCCGGCCCTGGTGATGATGGCCGGCACGATCATCGGCGGCCAGATCGGTGCCGCGCTCGCCAAAACCGCGCCGCGTCACGTCATGCGCATCGCCGTCACCGCGGTCGGCGCGCTGCTGACGGTCTATTTCGCGTGGGAGTACTGGTTCTGATCAGGCCAGCGAAGCGGTGTGCCGCGCCATCTCGGCGATACGTCCGGTCATCGGGCTATGCGCGTCGGTGAGCGGATCGAGCACCGTGAAATGGTTGGCGCCGTCGATCGGCACATAACGGGTTTTGGCGCCGCGCCGGCCCCATTCCTCGGCGATGGTCCTGCTCTGCCGCAGAAACTCGTCCGATTCGATGCCGCCGACCGCCGCATCGAGCATCGCGCCCTGCGGCACCTTCCAAAGCAGCGGCGATACGCGGCGCGCTTCGGCGTCGTCGAGTTTGAGGTCCTTGTTGAACGACACCTGCGTCAGCGGCGACAGATCGAATACGCCGGAAATCGCGTAGCCGGCGGGTACAAGATCGGCGGGAGCGGACGGTTCGATGCTCTTCCAGTCTGTCGCGATCATGCAGGCGGTCAGGTGTCCGCCCGCCGAATGGCCGTAAACGGTGATGCGCTTCGAGTGCATGCGCCACAACATCAGACACGCGGCGCGCATCTGCTCGGTGATCGTGGCAATCGAGACGGTCGGGCACAGATCGTAGCCGGCCACCGCGACGTCGATGCCGTTCTCGTTGAGCCCCTTGGCCATCTGGCTGAACGTTACCGGCGACAATGCGCGCCACCAGCCACCATGAATGAACATGGCGAGCGGCGCATCCGCCTCGCCGGACGGAAAGAAATCGATGGTCTGCCGCGCCGACGGCCCGTATTTGAGGCCGATCTGCGCGCCCCTGGCGGCGTCGCGATAGGCCGCGGCTTCGGCGTCCCAGCGCGCGAAAATCTGCGGATGTTCCGGCACGCGGGCGCGGTTGTCGTATTCTTTCTCGTAATCGATGGCCATCGCGGTCTCTCCCGGTTCCGCGCGGACACTGGCGTATCGAATGGCGTCGTTCAAGGGACGTGCGGGCATGGCTCCAATGGGCTACAGTTGCTCCATGTCCGCTCTCATCAAACCTGTGTCCCTGCCGGTGGACGGCCGGCAGTCGGAAACGGCGCTCGCCGTGGCGCGCGGCACCGCGCGGCTGCTCTATGCGCACGGCTTCTGCGTCGTCAGCGAACTGCCGCTGCCCTCCGGCCGCCGTGCCGATCTGACGGCGGTGAGCGCCAACGGCGAGGTCTGGATCGTCGAGATCAAATCGTCGGTCGCCGATTTCCGCGCCGATCAGAAATGGCAGGATTATCGCGCGCACTGCGACCGGCTGTTCTTCGCCACCGCGCAGGATGTGCCGTGCGAGATCTTCCCGCCCGACACCGGCCTGATCGTGGCCGATGCCTTCGGCGCGGCATTTTATTGCGAAGCGCCCGAGCACAAACTCGCCGCCGCGACGCGCAAATCGATGCTGTTGCTGATCGCGCGCGCCGCCGCACTGCGGCTGCAATCGCTCATCGACCCGAATGGGCCTTACGCCGAAATGATCTAGCCGCAAAAGAAAATGGCCGGGACAAGCCCGGCCATTTTAACTTTGCAAGAGCAGCAGACTTATCGCGGCGCGCGCTTCGCCAAAATCCGCTGCAGTGTACGGCGGTGCATGTTGAGCCGGCGCGCGGTTTCCGAAACGTTGCGGCCGCACAGTTCGTAGATGCGCTGGATGTGCTCCCAGCGCACGCGGTCGGCGGACATCGGATTTTCCGGCGGCTCGATCTTCGGGCTCTCATGCGCGAGCAGCGCGGCGAGCACGTCGTCGGCGTCGACGGGTTTGGCGAGATAATCGACGGCGCCGAGCTTCACCGCGGTCACGGCGGTGGCGATGTTGCCGTAGCCGGTGAGGATGATGCCGCGCGCTTCGGGCCGCTGCTTCTTGAGCGCGGAGATGACGTCGAGGCCGTTGCCGTCGCCCAGACGCATGTCGACCACGGCGAAAGCCGGCGCGGAGCGATCGACCTGCATCAGGCCATCGGACACCGACTCGGCGGTCGTGACCTCGAAGCCGCGCTGCTCCAGCGCCTTGGCGAGGCGCTGCAGGAACGACTTGTCGTCTTCGACGATGAGAACCGAGCGATCGGCAATGTTGTCGAGCGGCAGCGGTGCTTCAATCGTTTCGGCGGCGGCGAGATCCATGCGGTCAATTTCCTCCATCACATTCTATGCTTGTAATACATAGGTTTTATATGGCGAAATCAAGTCGCGGTGAGGCCGGCGGTGCGCTCGAAATCGGCTCTGTGCCAGCGCAATTTGATGATTGCGCCGTGCTTCGGGGTCAACTGGTTGGCAAAAGTGATCGTCGCGCCGGAGCGTTCCAGCAGCGTCTTGGCGATGAAGAAGCCGAGCCCCAGTCCGACGGGCTGGTCGTCCTTGCCGTCCGGCTTCCTGCGGCGAGTCGTCACATATGGCTCGCCGATGCGCGCCAGCACGTCCGACGCAAAACCCGGGCCGTCGTCCGTGATGGTGATCTCGAGCGTGGCATCGTCCCATTGCGTGACGACATCAACCCGCTCACGGGCGAAATCGACGGCGTTCTCGAGGAGGTTGCCGAGGCCATAGACAATCGCCGGATTGCGCGCGCCGACCGGTTCCGACTCTCGTTCGGACGGCGCGCTTACGGCGATGGTGACGTCGAAATCGCGATGTGGCGCGACCACCTCTTCGATCAGCGAGGTCACCGGCGTGCGATCGAACGGCGCGCCGGTCGAAGACAGTTCGGTGATCTTCGACAAGATCTCGCGGCAGCGCGACGCCTGGCTGCGCAGCAGCCGGACGTCGTCGCCGTGAGGCGCGTCGGCCGGAATGGCGTTCTCGAGTTCCTTGGCGATGACCGAGATGGTGGAGAGCGGCGTGCCGAGTTCGTGCGCTGCGGCGGCGGCGAGACCGTCGAGCTGCGACAGATGCTGCTCGCGGAGCATCACCAGTTCCGTCGCCGACAGCGCGTCGGCGAGTTGCCGCGATTCCTCGGTGATCTGCCACGCATAGACGCCGATGAAGCCGATGGCGAGCAGGATCGAGAGCCAGACGCCGGCCATGTAGATCGGCGGCAGCCGCAGAGGATCGGCGTCATCCCACGGCAGCGGATAGTGCACGAACACCAGCAGCGTCGCGCAGGCGATGGCGAAGACGCCGATCATCACCGTGAAGCGTGGTGGCAGCGCGGTCGCGGACAGCAGCACCGGCCCGAGGAACAGGAAGGCGAAGGGGTTCTGCAAGCCGCCGGTGAGATAGAGGAGCACCGCGAGTTCGGCGACGTCGAAGGCAAGCAGCCAGGCGGCGCGGTCCGGCTCGAGACGCTGCGTGAGGTGGAAGCGCAGCCGCAGCGCGACGTTGAGCCAGGCCGAGAGCGCAATGGCGGCAAGACAGGTCCACAGCGGCAGCGGAAATTCGAGGACGAAGTAGACGACCAGGACGGCGGTGGTCTGCCCGATGACGGCAAGCCAGCGCAGACGCACCAGGGTGTCGAGGCGCACATTGCGGCGGGGATGGTGTTGGGCGAGTTCAAGGGCGGGAGGCATGAGGGCAACCTTAGCCCAAACCAGGCGAAATTGCCGGTTCGTGTTGGCCCTTGCGTCCGGGGCGGCGGAAGGTCACATCTGGCGTGAATGTCCGGGAATTCCCTATGGATACAACCACCCCGGCGGCGATCGCCGTCGATAACCTCGTCAAGCGCTACAAGGCCGCCACGGCGGTGGACGGCATCACCTTCCACATCGCGCCAGGATCGGTGACGGGCCTGCTCGGCGGCAACGGCGCCGGCAAGACCACGACCATCGCCACCATCATGGGCCTCGTCACCCCGACGTCAGGGACCGTCCGGGTGCTGGGTGCGACCATGCCGGCGGAGCGATACCGCGTTTTGCACCGCATGAATTTCGAGAGCCCTTACGTCGACATGCCGATGCGGCTCACGGTGCGACAGAACCTCACCGTGTTCGCTCAGCTTTACGGTGTCGCTGACATGAAGGCGCGGATTGCTGCTTTGGCGTCCGAGCTGGATCTCACCGAATTCGTCGACCGCCCGACCGGCAAACTCTCGGCGGGCCAGAAGACGCGCGTGTCGCTGGCCAAGTCGCTGCTCAACCGGCCGGACGTGCTGCTTCTCGATGAGCCGACGGCCTCGCTCGATCCCGACACCGCGGACTGGGTGCGCGGCCATCTGGAAAGGTATCGCGCCGAAACCGGCGCCACCATCCTGCTCGCCTCACACAACATGAATGAAGTCGAGCGGCTGTGCGATCGCGTCATCATCATGAAGCGCGGTCGCGTCGAGGACGATGACACGCCGCAGAATTTGCTGTCGCGCTACGGCCGCGAGAATCTCGAAGAGGTGTTTCTCGACGTCGCCCGCGGGCGCGGTGAGAAGCGGGAGACGGTGGGATGAATAACCGTCTGTCGTCCCGGGCGAACGAGCGCTTGCGAGTGAGGCCCGGGACCCATAGTCACCGGACTATGGATAGCTCACGGCGTATGGGTCCCCGCTTTCGCGGGGACGACAAACTCGAGCGCGGCAATGAATAGCAATCCCTCCGCCGCCCCAATCACCTTCTCCCCCTACCGTGTCGGCGCGATGGTCCGCCGCTACTGGTATCTGCTGGTCTCGTCGTGGCCGCGGCTGCTCGACCTCGTGTACTGGCCGGCGGTGCAGATGCTGATGTGGGGTTTCCTGCAGATGTATGTGTCCAAGAACGCCGGCTTCGCCGCCGGCGCGGCGGGCACCTTTATCGGCGCCGTGCTGCTGTGGGATATCCTTTTTCGCGGGCAGCTGGGCTTCTCGATTTCGTTTCTCGAGGAGATGTGGGCGCGCAATCTCGGTAACCTGATGATGTCGCCGCTGCGCTCGACCGAATTCGTTGCTGCGCTGATGATCATGAGCCTGATCCGCCTGGCGATCGGCATGATCCCGGTGACCTTCATGGCCATGGCCTTCTTCGGCTTCAACCTATGGGGCCTCGGGCTGGCGCTGGCGGCGTTCTTCGTCAATCTCATCCTGACGAGTTGGGCGATCGGCATATTCGTTGCCGGTCTGCTGCTGAGAAACGGCATGGGCGCGGAAAGCATGGCGTGGACCATCATGTTCCTGTTTCTGCCGCTGACCTGCGTTTATTATCCGGTGTCGGTGCTGCCGGACTGGCTGCAATACGTTGCGTGGAGCCTGCCGCCCACCTATGTCTTCGAGGGCATGCGGGCGCTGCTGATCGATCAGGTATTCCGTTCCGACCTGATGATCGAAGCCTTCGCCTTCAACGTGGCCTTGTTTGCTGCGGCCGCTTACGCCTTCATCCGCCTGCTGGAGAGCGCGAGGGTCAACGGCTCGCTGATGCAGACCGGCGAATAGCGTTAAATATATGTAATTATTATGTTATTTAGCGCGTAAACCCGAATCTCATACTTGTGCGTTATGTTGACGCGGTGCGTCAAAACCGACAGTGTGCCGCGGTGAACGAAGAGCCGGAACCCGACCTGATGCCCATAGGTGAATTCGACGGAGCGGCAGCAATGCCGTCCGGCAACGGCGGCGCGCTTTCCGCTCCGCTCTACTGGCTCTACGAAATGGGCCACGCCGCGCTCGATCCCTCGCGCCGCATGGCCGATGCGACCCGGCTTTTCTTCCGCAATCCCGGCAATCCGCTCGCGCACACGACCTACGGCAAGTCGATGGCCGCCGCCGCGGAGCTGTTCGAACGTACAACGCGCATCTACGGCAAACCGGAATGGGGCATCGACGAAACGCTGGTCGGCGGTGCGCGCGCCCCGGTCAACATCAAGGCGGTGTGGGAGCGGCCGTTCTGCCGGCTGCTGCATTTCGAGCGCGCGTTCGAACATGCGCCGCGCCGGCCGCAGCCCAAGGTTCTGATCGTCGCGCCTCTTTCAGGCCACTACTCCACGCTGCTGCGCGGCACGGTGGAGGCCTTCCTGCCCAATCATGAGGTCTACATCACCGAATGGCGCAATGCGCGCAACGTGCCGCTTGCCGAAGGCCGGTTCGATCTCGACGATTACATCGATTACGTGATTTCGATGTGCCACATGCTGCAGGGCGACTGTCATGTCGTGGCCGTCTGTCAGCCCGCGGTGCCGGTGCTGGCGGCGGTCGCGGTGATGGAAGGCAATGACGACCCTTACGTGCCGCACAGCATGACGTTGATGGGTGGGCCGATCGATACACGCGTCAAGCCGACGGCGGTGAACCAGCTTGCGCAGAGCAAGGATATCGACTGGTTCCGGCGCAATGTCATCACCAAGGTGCCGTTCCCGCATCCCGGCTTCATGCGCGATGTCTATCCGGGCTTTCTGCAGCTTTCCGGATTCATGAGCATGAATCTCGACCGTCACCTCGAGGCGCATCGCTCGCTGTTCACCCATCTGGTGAAGGGCGACGGCGACTCGGTGCAGAAGCATCGCGAGTTCTACGACGAATATCTCGCGGTCATGGACCTGTCGGCCGAGTTCTATCTCCAGACCGTCGAGACCGTCTTCATCAAGCATGCGCTGCCCAAGGGCGAGATGACCCACCGTGGCATGCCGGTCGACCCGAGCAAGATTCGTCGCGTCGCACTGATGACGGTTGAAGGTGAGCACGACGATATTTCCGGTCTCGGCCAGACCGAAGCCACGCATGCGCTGTGCCCGAACATTCCGGGCGAGGACAAGGTGCATTACGTGCAGCCGGGCGTCGGACACTACGGCGTGTTCAACGGTTCGCGTTTCCGCTCCGAGATCCAGCCGCGCATTGCCGACTTCATGCTGTCGCACAATGGCGGCCATGGCGGCGGCAAGAAGCGGGCCGTCTGATCGGGGCTGATCCGCCGTGCCGTTTGTGGCACAGTAAGGTCGTCGCGAATCTGCCATCGGGCTTCGGCTTCCATGTCGCTTCCTTTCCGCGCGCTTTTCTCACGCCGCGCCAGCGAACCGTCGGTCATCGCCGTTTCCTTTGGCGGCGAGACGTTCGAAGTGTCGCTGCGCCGGAATGCGCAGGCACGGCGCTATACCTTGCGCGTGCTGTCGGCGACCCGCGACGTGGTGCTGACCTTGCCGCCGCGCGGCACGCTCAGACAGGCCCGCGATTTCGCCGAGCGCAACGCCGCCTGGATCGCCACGCGGCTGGCGAAACTGCCCCGTCCGGTTCCTTTCGCCGACGGCGCGGTGTTGCCACTGCGCGGCGTGCCGCACCGCATTGCGCATCGGCCGCAGACCCGCGGCACCGTATGGATTGAGGCTGAGGGCGAAACGGCTTTGCTGTGTGTCGCCGGCGAAACCCCGCATGTCGCGCGCCGCGTTCACGACTATCTCAGGAAGGAAGCGCGGCGCGATCTCGACATCGCCAGCCGCCGCGCGGCCGGCGCGCTCGGCGTTACGCTCAGGCGCGTCTCGATCCGCGATCAGTCGAGCCGCTGGGGCTCGTGCTCGACGACCGGCGTGCTGTCCTATTCGTGGCGGCTGATCCTGACGCCGCCTTTCGTGCTCGATTACCTCGCCGCGCACGAAGCCGCGCATCTCGTCGAGATGAATCACAGCCGCGCCTTCTGGCGGCAGGTCGAGCGCATCTGCCCCGATTTTCGCCGCGCCAAGAGCTGGCTCGACGCCAACGGCGCGGATTTGCATCGCTATGGCAATGGCGGCTAGGTTCCGCCGCGCCCGCCTCAGGACATCCCGGTAGTCAAATGCTCGTTCCCGGCACTCTCGCGCTGACGCTGTTGCTCGCCGCGCTCGCCGCGTCCGGTCCGCTCTCGACCGATTTCTATCTGCCGTCGATGCCGGAGATCGCGACGCAGTTGCATGCGTCGCCGTCGGAAGTGCAGTTCACGATCTCGCTGTTCCTGTTCGGCTTCGCCGCGGGCCAGATTGCCTATGGGCCGTTTTCCGACCGGCATGGCCGCAAGTCGGTGCTGCTGCTGTCGATGGGCATCTTCCTGATCGCGACCGTGCTGTGCGCCATGTCGACGTCGGTCGAGATGCTGATCGGCGCGCGGGTCCTGCAGGCCTTCGGCGGCGCGGGCGGCGTGGTGCTGTCGCGGGCGGTGGTGCGCGACCTGTATTCAGGCCGCCAGGCTGCGCGCGAGATGTCGATCATCTCGTCGGTGATGGCGCTGGCGCCGGTGCTGGCGCCGATGTTCGGCGGCATGGCGCAGGCGGCATTTGGATGGCGGGGGGTGTTCGGCGTGTTGGGCGTGCTCGGCGCCGTCGTGGCGCTCGCGACCTATGTGTGGCTGCCGGAAACGCTCAAAGCGCGCGCCGCCGAACGCGTGTCCGTCGCATCGATCTGGCAGTCCTATCGCGTCATCCTGCGCAACCGCGCCTATCGCGCCTATCTGGCGATGTGCACCGCGATCTATTCCGGCCTGCTCGCCTGGCTCGCCGGCTCGGCCTTCCTGCTGCAGAACGTCTACAAACTGACGGCCTTCGAGTTCGGCTTCGTCTTCGCGCTGGGCTCGGCCGGCTTTCTCATCGGCTCGAATATCGGCGCGCGTATCGTCATTCGCCTCGGCATCGACACCGTCATCGGCATCGGCGCGGTGCTGGCCACGGTCGGCGGTGCAATCTTCTTCCTGGCGCTCTACATCGGCGTAACGTCGTCGCTCGCCGTCGTGCTGCCGATGACGGTCTATCTTGCCGGCCTCGGCATGGTCCTGCCGCAGTCGATCGCCGGCGCCATGACGCCGTTTCCCGACCGCGCCGGCGCGGCGTCATCGCTGTTCGGCTTCATTCAGCAGGCCGTGGCGGCGCTGTGCGGCGCGCTGGTCGGCCTGACGCTCGACCGCGGCGCCATGCCGCTCGCCGCGGCGGTGGCGATCATGGGCACCGCGACATTGGCCATCTGGCTGGCGACGCGCGGCATTCGCAAAAGCCACGCCGCCGTTCACGACGTGTAGGTCAGCGCCGGCTGCCGAACAGATTGTCGAGCAGCCAGCCGTCGAGGCCCGCGCCGCCGGTTTGGCGCTGTTCGTTGCTGGCCATCGGCACGGAGGCGGGCGGCTCCGGCCGCTGCGGCGCCGGCGCCGGGCGGTTGCCGCTGCTGCCGAACAGATTGTCGAAGAAGCCGCTCGACGGCACGCTCGGCAGGTTGACCATCGGCACGCCGCGATGCGCGTCGCGCATGTACCGGCTCCAGATCTCGACCGGCAGTCCGCCGCCGGTGACCTTCTTCATCGGCGTGTTGTCGTCATTGCCGAGCCACACACTGGTGACGAGCTGCGCGGTATAGCCGACGAACCAGGCGTCGCGGAAATCCTGGCTGGTGCCGGTCTTGCCGGCGGCGGGCCAGCCGCCGAGATCGGCCTTGTGGGCGGTGCCGACGGTCAGCGTCTCCTGCATCATCTGGTTCATCATGCCCGCGGTGCGGGCATCGACGATGCGGCCGAGCGCCTGCTGATTGCGGAAATGCAGCACCTTGCCCTCGACGGTGCTGATGCGCTCGATGACATAGGGCGTCACGGCGTTGCCGCCATTGGCGAAGACGGCATAGGCGCCGGTGAGTTCGAGCGGCGAGACTTCCGAGGTGCCGAGCGAGATCGACGCGTTCGGCTCGAGCTTCGAGGCAATGCCGAGGCGGTGCGCGGTGCGGATCACCGCCATCGGCGTCACCTCCATGGTGAGACGCACCGACACGGTATTCAGCGACAGGGCCAGCGCCCGGGTCAGCGTCACCGGCCCGAAATATTCGTGGCTGTAGTTCTCCGGCGCCCAGCCCTTGATCTTGATCGGGCCGTCGACGCGGACCGTATCCGGCGTCAGGCCGCGCTCCAGCGCCGTGAGATAGACGAATGGCTTGAACGCCGAGCCCGGTTGGCGTTTGGCGGCGACCGCGCGATTGAACTGGCTGTCGGCGTAATTGCGGCCGCCGATCAGCGCGCGTACCGCGCCATTCGGCGTCATCGACACCAGCGCCGCCTGGGTGGCGCCGACCTTGGATGCCTTGGCGAATTCGTCGGCCAGCGCCTTTTCCGCGCTCGCCTGCATGCCGGAATCGATCGTGGTCTGGACGACGATATCCTCCTCGATATGGCCGAGGGTGTCGTTGACGGCATCCATGATCCAGTCGGCAACGTAGTTGCTCGAGACGCTGTTGACCTGCGCCACGATGCGCGGCGGCTTGGCGATGGCGAGTTTCTCGCTCGCCGGCGTGATGAAGCCGAGCTCGCTCATCGACGCCAGAACAATGCGGGCGCGCCGTTCGGCGGCATTATAATCCCGCGTCGGCGCCAGCCGCGATGGCGACTTGACGAGACCGGCGAGCAGGGCGGCTTCGCCGATCGAGAGTTGTTTCGCGGGCTTGCTGAAGTAGCGCTGCGAGGCCTGTTCGATGCCGTAGGCGCCGGCGCCGAAGTAAACGCGGTTGAGATAGAGTTCGAGGATCTGCGCCTTGGAGAACTTGCGCTCCAGCCACAGCGCCAGCATCGCCTCCTGCAGCTTGCGTGTGAGCGTGCGCTCCTGCGTCAGGAACAGGTTCTTGGCGAGCTGCTGCGTCAGCGTCGAGCCGCCCTGGGCGACGCCGCGATGCATGACATTGGCGACGACGGCGCGGCCGATGCCCAATGGGTCGATGCCGTAATGATCGTAGAAGCGCCGGTCCTCGATGGCGATGAAGGCCCTCGGCACATGCGGCGGCATGTCCTTGAGCGCGAGCACCTCGCCGGCCATGTCGCCGCGGCGGGCGAACTCGTTGCCGGCTGTATCAAGCATGCGGATGGTCGGCGGCCGTTTCGGGATTTCCAGTGACTGGATCGGTGGCAGATGCGCGCCGACATAGCCGACAACGGCGGTCAGGCCGATGCACACCCAGATGCAAGCGATCAGCGACCAGTAGGCAACGCGGCCGATGAGCGAGCGCTTGCCTCCGCGCGCCTTCGCCCTCTTCTTCTTTTTCGAGGCGGACTTGCGCGGCCGCGGGCTGCCGTCGCCTGGCGTCACGCGCACTTCCGGCGCATGATCGAACACCGGTTCGCGCCGCCCGCCCGATTGTCCCCGTCCTGACGCCATCCACGCAAACCCAAACTCGACAAAACACCGGCACCCCTGAAAGGCGCCGATCCCCGGCGAAAGCCTAGGGCCGGCGATTTAAGGGGCCGTAAAAAACCGAGGATTTTCAGTGTTTTCGGCAGATGCCGGGCAAGCGCCGGTTAACCATCTAGCGCTCTGCAATCGCGGTATTTTCGCTATCGCACGGGGCCGGGCTCCGCGGGCGGGGCGGGTATTGGGGGCTTGAGAACGGTGCGCTCGAGGCGCTGGCCTTCGATCTCCAGCGTGCCGACGCCGGTCGGCATCTTGAGCAGGCCGGGCAGAACGATCGGCGTGCCTTCGATCGGCATGAACCAGATTTCGAGACCCTGCCGGCCGCCGACATACTTCACCAGCAGGCTGTCGGTGCGATAACCGGCGATCGGATGCAGCACCACGGCGCAGACCAGCGCGGGCCCGTTATAGCCGCGCTCGAGCTTGAGCCTGTCCATGCGCTTATAGCTGAGCATCAGGTCGAAGCGGCGCTGGCCGTCGAAAATCGACAGGCTGCGATTGCACTGGCCCGGCGACAGCGGCGGGCTTTCCACGGTGGCCGGGATGAGCATGGCGCTGAGCGGATCGGTGACGTTGCGCTTGTGCTCTTCCGTCACCGGGATGCGGATAGCGTGATCCGGAGGGTCGTCGATGCGCAAGGTTTTGACGCTGCCGCTGTCGAACGTCATCTGCAGCCCGGTGGTGTCGCCGTCGTCGATGACGTTGGAGGAGAAGAAGCTCGGCGCGGCGCGATCGGCGGCGAAGGTGCCCAGCACGGAGACGCGGCCCTCGCCGTTGACCAGAATGCTGACGGCGCGGCTTGCCTTGCCGCTCGCGGTGGTCTGGTAGCTGTTCGGCCCCAGTTCGACGGCCCATGTGATGCGGCCGACCGGAACACCGATCATCGAGATGACGTACTGAATGACAACCCGCGTATCGGGCGGCGGCGAGGCAGCTCCAGCGACCGGCAACGCCGCGAACAGGGTGGCGGCGATCCCCGCGATACGAAGAGCCGGGCGACGGAGCATGCCAGCGGCTTCGGATCCGCCGTTCGACCCGAGGCGGCTGTGCCTGGTCAGGCCACGTATCACGCCGCGCCCTTGCCGGGCCGGGCGTCCGGTCTGGCGAACAGCGCGATCAAGGCGCGCTTGATGGCCGCCTGCCGCGTCGGCGAGGTGATCTGCGCGCCCATCAGATCGGTCACATAGAATACGTCGACGACGCGCTCGCCGAAGGTCGCGACATGCGCCGAAGCAATGTTGAGGTTCAGCTTCGACAAGGTCGCGGTCAGTTCGTACAGCAGGCCGGGCCGGTCGAGACCGACGATCTCCACCATCGTGTAGCGGTGGGACCACTGGTTGTTGATGTCCACGCCGGGCTCGACCGAGAACGCCTTGATGCGCCCCTTCGGCGGCGCGCGCCGGGCGACCACTTCGGGCAGGCGCAGTTCGCCGCGCAGGGCTTTCTCGATGGACGTCGCGATGCGATCGGCGCGGCGTTGCTCGTCTTCCTCGCGCTCGAACTCGCGCGACAGCGAAATGGTGTCGAGCGCCTGGCCGTCGGTGGTGGTGAAGATCTGCGCGTCGACGATATTGCCGCCGGCCATGGCGCAGGCGCCGGCGATGATCGACAGCAGCCACGGATGGTCCGGCGCCAGCACCGTCAGCTCGGTGACGCCGCGCGCGGTGTCGAAGCGGATCGCGGTGGCGAGGCTCTTGCCGGAGTCTTCCACGCCGCGCAGCAGGTCGGCGTGCTCGATCTTGTGTTCGAGATCGACCTTGAGCCAGTAGGCGGGGTAGAGGCGGGCGATATGCGCCTCGACCTTCTCCGTCGGCCACTGTCTGGCCTGCATGGCATGGCGGAATTCGGCCTGCGCCGCGGCGACGCGCTGCGCACGGTTGACCTCGGAGAAGCCGCCGGTCAGCGCCGGTTCGGTTTCGAAATACAGCGTGCGCACGAGCTGCGCCTTCCAGCCGTTCCAGACGCCGGGGCCGACGGCCTTGATGTCGGCGATGGTGAGAATGGTCAGCAGCTTGAGCCGCTCCACCGACTGCACCACCGCGGCGAAGTTCTCGATGGTCTTGCGGTCCGACAGATCGCGCGATTGCGCCACGGTCGACATCACGAGGTGCTGTTCGATCAGCCAGGCCACGGTCGCGGTGTCCGCGGCGGACAGGCCGAGGCGCGGGCACAGCCGGCGCGCAATTCGCGCGCCCGCGATCGAATGATCCTCCGGGCGGCCTTTGGCGATGTCGTGCAGAAACATCGCCACGTAGAGCAGCGTGCGGCTCGCCGGCTTGATCTTGTGAATCAGCTCGGTGGCGAGCGGCGCGTCGGCGGCCCCGCCTTCTTCCATTTCGGACAGCACGCCGATGCAGCGGAGCAGATGCTCGTCCACCGTATAGTGGTGATACATATTGAACTGCATCATCGCCACCACCTTGCCGAAGGCGGGAACGAAGCGGCCGAGCACGCCGGTTTCGTTCATGCGGCGCAGGACGGTCTCGGGATCCCGCTTCGACGTCAGAATTTCGAGGAACAGCCTGTTGGCTTCCTCGTCGTCGCGCAGCTTGCCGTCGATCAGCTTGAGCGAGCGCGTCATCGCATGCATCGCGTCAGGATGCAGGGCGAGATTGTGCTTCTGCGCCAGGTGGAAAATGCGGATCAGGTTGACCGGATCGCGCTTGAACACATTGGCGTTGACGCAATGGATGCGGTTGTTCTCGGCGATGAAGTCGCCGGAGTCGCCAAGTTGCTTGCGCTTGACCGGCCGCAGCTTGGACATCACGCGGCTGAGCACCGGCGCGCCCTTGGCGTGGCTGTCCTCGAGTTCGGCCGACAGGATCGCCGTCAGGTCGCCGACATCCTTGGCGACGAGGAAGTAGTGCTTCATGAAGCGTTCGACATCCTGCATGCCGGGGTGCTCGGTATAGCCGAGCCGTACCGCGATCTCGCGCTGCACGTCGAACGACAGCCTTTCCTCGGCGCGCCCGGTCAGGAAGTGCAGATGACAGCGCACCGACAGCAGAAAATCCTCGCAGCGCCGGAACAGCGCGTATTCCTGGCGGTCAAACACATCGAGCTTCACCAGCTCTTCCGGCTCGCGCACGCGATAAACGTATTTCGCGATCCAGAACAAGGTGTGCAGGTCGCGCAGGCCGCCTTTGCCGTCCTTGACGTTCGGCTCGACGAGATAGCGCGACTGGCCGCTGCGGCGGTGGCGCTCCTCGCGTTCGGCGAGCTTGGCGGCGACGAATTGCGGCGCGGTGTTGCGCACCACGTCGGTGTCGAAGCGCGTCACCAGTTCGTCGAACAGCTTGCGGTCGCCGAGCAGGAAGCGGGATTCGAGCAGCGCCGTGCGGATGGTCATGTCCGCCTTGGCCTGGCGGATACATTCGTCCACCGAGCGGGTGGCGTGGCCGACCTTCAGCCCGGTGTCCCACAGCGCATAGAGGATCGCCTCGGCGACCTGCTCGCCCCAGGCGGTCTGCTTGTAAGGCAGCAGGAAGAGCAGATCGATGTCCGAATTCGGCGCCTGAAAGCCGCGGCCATAGCCGCCGGTGGCGACGATCGCCATGTGTTCGGTCTCGGACGGATTTTCCGACGGATAAAGATGCTTGCGGACGAAGTCGTAGAGAATGCCGATGATCTCGTCTTCCATTCGGCAGATGCGCTCGGCGCAGCGCCGGCCGTGGCGATCCTTCAGCAGCAGGCGCTCGGCCTTGTCGTGGCCTTCGTTCAGCGCCGCCTTGAGGCGCTGCGCCATGGCGGCGCGCAGTTCGATGTCGTTGCCGCGCTTGGCGGCGGCCAATTCTTCGAGGTCGGCGATGATGACGCGGCTGTCGATCAGGTCGCCGCCATGGCGCGCCGTGGACGCCGCGGGCTTGGACGAATCGCGCTCAAGGGCAAGGGAGGCCATGGGGTCATCCGGATAGCGGAGGGCGCGCCGGAAGTCACCGCCGCCGCTTCAAGATAGTACCGGTCCTTTCATATGCCGATAATTGGCATAGTTTTCTAATTGCAACCTTATTGGCGCTAAAAATATGCTTTTGACGCCGGATTTATGCCGTCCTAAAGAATAAAAATTCTGCGGAGCGTGGCGTTCCGCCGTTCCTGGGGAGCAATAGATGGTTTCGTTTTCACGGCGTTCACTGATCGCGCTCGGCCTCGTCGCGGGTCTCGTCCCGGCGGCGGTCGCGCAGGCGGCCGACAAGCCGAAGGAATTGCGGGTCGATTGGGCGACCTATAATCCGGTTTCGATCCTGCTCAAGAACAAGGGCCTGCTCGAGAAGGAATTCGCCAAGGACGGCATTTCCATTCGCTGGGTGCAGTCGGCCGGCTCCAACAAGGCGCTGGAATTCCTCAATGCCGGTTCGATCGATTTCGGTTCGACCGCCGGTTCGGCGGCTTTGGTCGCCAAGATCAACGGCAACCCGATCAAGTCGATCTATGTCTATTCGCGCCCGGAGTGGACCGCGCTGGTCACCGGCAAGGATAGCAAGATCGCCAAGATCGAGGATCTCAAGGGCAAGCGCGTCGCGGTGACGCGCGGCACCGATCCGCACATCTTCCTCGTTCGCGCGCTGCTGGGCGCGGGGCTGACCGACAAGGACATCACGCCGGTGCTGTTGCAGCACGCCGACGGCAAGACCGCGCTGATCCGCGGCGACGTCGATGCCTGGGCCGGTCTCGATCCGATGATGGCGCAGGCGGAAGTCGAGGACGGCGCCAAGCTGTTCTATCGCAACGCCGCGGCCAATACCTGGGGCATCCTCAACGTCCGCGAGGACTTCGCCAAGGATCACCCGGATCTCGTCAAGCGCGTGCTCGCGGTTTACGAGGAAGCCCGCAAGTATTCGCTGTCGCACTATGACGAGGTGAAGGCCGACTTCATCGCCGTCACCAAGCTGCCCGGCGAAGTCGTCGACAAGCAGCTCAAGGAGCGCACCGAGCTCACCCATTCGAAGATCGGCGCGCCGCAGCGCGAGTCGATCCTCGAGGCTGGCCTCGCGCTGCAGAAGGCCGGCGTCATCAAGGCCGATGTCGACGTCAAGAAGACCGTCGACGACCTGATCGACGATCAGTACGTCGCCGCCGGCACGAACTGATTGCTCTCGGCCGGGAGGCTGCAACCTCTCGGCCAACCCTTTCTCCGCTCACCCCCGCAAAAGCGGGGGGCCAATCTTTTCGGCTTGAGCCTGACGCCTCTGGGTCCCCGCCTCCGCGGGAACGAGCGGAGTGTGCCGATATAGCCCTGCCGAGCCTGTTGCCTTTTGGGGTGGTCCTATGTCTGTTGGGGGCATGAGCATCGCAGCCGATGACATCGAGGCCGCTCCGGCGCAACGCGCGGCCTGGACCCGCTACGCCAAACCGGTCCTGGGCCTGATCGTCCCGGTGGTGCTGGCGGTCGGCTGGGAATTGGCCGTGCGCTTCGGCCTGTCCAATGGTCGTCTGGTGCCGCCGCCCTCGGTCATCTACGCGACCTTCATGGAGCTGGCGAGGGCAGGCGAACTGCAGCGTCATGCCGCCGCCACCGTCGCCCGCGTTGCCGCCGGCTTCGGTCTCGGCGTTGCCGCCGGCACCGTGCTTGGCGCCGTCACCGGCTATTCGTCGCTGACGCGGCGGCTGCTCGACCCGACCTTGCAGGCGCTGCGCGCCATTCCTTCGATCGCCTGGGTGCCGCTGTTCATCCTGTGGCTCGGCATTTTCGAGGCTTCCAAGGTCACGCTGATCGCGGTCGGCGTGTTCTTCCCGGTCTATCTCGGCGTCATGGGCGCGGTGGTCTCGGTCGATCGCAAGATCGTCGAGGTCGGGCGCGCCTTCCGCCTGTCCGGCGCGGGGATGATCCGGCGCATCCTGCTGCCCGCCGTACTGCCGTCCTATGTCGTGGCGCTGCGCTCCGGTTTGGGCCTCGGCTGGATGTTCGTCGTCGCCGCCGAATTCATGGGCGCCTCCGAGGGCCTCGGCTTCCTGCTGGTCGATGGCCAGCAACTCGGCAAGCCGGCGCAGATCGTCGCCGCCATCGTCGCCTTCGCCGTGCTCGGCAAGCTCACCGACTGGCTGATCGTGGGTCTCACCGCGCCGCTGCTGCGCTGGGAAGACCGCGCCCGCCATACGGAGGCTTGAGGCGATGTTGCAGCTCGAAGGCGTCGGCAAGACCTATCCGAACGGCGCGCACGCGCTCGAAGGCGTGAGCTTCGCCGTGGAGCCCGGCGAGATCGTCGCCATCGTCGGCGGCTCCGGTTGCGGCAAGTCGACCATGCTGCGCGCCATCGCCGGACTCGATACGCCGAGCCGCGGCCGCGTCGTGCTCGACGGCGCCACCGTCACCGCACCGCATGAGAAGATCGGCATCGTGTTTCAGGAGCCGCGGCTGCTGCCGTGGCTCAGCGTCGCCGACAATATCGGCTTCGGCCTCGAGCACCTGCCGAAAGCCGAGCGCGTCGCGCGCATCGGCGAAGCGTTGCGCCGCGTCGGTCTCGCCGAGAAGGCGCGGGCCTGGCCGCGCGAACTGTCCGGCGGCCAAGCGCAGCGCGTCGCCATCGCGCGGGCGCTGGTGCCGCGCCCCGAAGTGCTGCTGCTCGACGAGCCTTTCTCGGCGCTGGACGCTTTCACCCGGGCCGACCTGCAGGAGCATTTGCTCGACCTGTGGGCGGACCTGCGGCCGACGCTGATCCTGGTTACGCACGACGTCGAAGAGGCCGTGGTGCTCGCCGACCGCATCTACGTCATGAAGCCGCGCCCGGGCCGCCTCTTCGAGGAAATCGTCACCGGTCTGCCGCGGCCGCGCGACCGGCAGTCGGTCCGTTTCGAGACCGCGAAAAAACAGGTCCTTGCTGCGCTCGATCGTTCACTGGCGCGGAACAGCCGGGACAAGGCCGACGAGGCCCCCGCCGGCGCGGGCATGTGGTGGTGATCCGCGCCCTCTTTTCCGGCACATGAGCTTGTCCGAAAACCGGGTCCCACTTTTGGGGATCATAGGCTATGGTCCCGGGCCAAATTGAAATTCGGGAGAGAAACGACATGCGTATGTTCCAGGTCTGCACCTGTGGGCAGCCCCTCCAGCTTAACGAAAAGCCGACCCCTGAACCGAAGGGCACCGAGGTGCTCCTCAAGATCAAGGCGTCCGGCGTCTGCCACAGCGATCTCCATATCTGGGACGGCTATTACGAACTCGGCGGCGGCAAGCGCATGCAACTCCTCGAGCGCGGCATCAAGCTGCCGCTCACCATGGGCCATGAAAATGTCGGCGAGGTCGTCGCCGTCGGCCCCGACGCCAAGGGCGTCAAGGTCGGCGAAATCAGGCTCGCCAATCCATGGATCGGCTGCGGCGAGTGCATCGTCTGCCGGCGCGGTGAGGAAAACCTCTGCAAGACGCCGAAGAATCTCGGCGTGTTCTCCGATGGCGGCTATGCCAGCCATCTGGTCGTGCCGCATCCGCGCCACCTGTTCGACATCGGCAATCTCACGCCGGTGCAGGCCGCGCCGCTCGCCTGTTCGGGCGTGACCGCCTTCAGCGCGCTGAAGAAGGTCAGCGACACGCTCAAGGAGGAGCCGGTTGTGATCATGGGCGCCGGCGGCCTCGGACTGATGGCCATTGCGCTGCACAAGGCGATGGGCGGCAAGAGCGTCATCATGGTCGACATCGATCCGGTCAAGCGCGAAGCCGCGCTGAAAGCCGGCGCCGTGGCGGCGATCGACGGCCGCGCACCGGATGCGGCCAAGCAGATTATCGACGCCACCAAGGGTGGCGCCTGGGCGGTCATCGACTTCGTCGGTTCGTCGGATACGGTGAAGCTGTCGATCGATGGTCTCATCGCCAAGGGCGGCAAGATCGTCATCGTCGGCCTGTTCGGCGGCGATATCACCATCTCGACTCCGTTCTTCCCGATGCGCGCCATGACCATCCAGGGCTCCTATGTCGGCTCGCTGCCGGAGATGAAGGAGCTACTCGAACTGGTCAGCCGCACCGGCGCGCCGCCGGTGCCGATCCGCGAGCGGCCGCTCGATGAGGTTCAGCAGGCGCTCGATGATCTCAAGGCCGGCAAGGTGATTGGCCGCGTCGTGCTGACAAACGCCTAAGGAAATTACGATTATGGATGCCAATGAACTGCGCGCCATGCAGGCGCCGATCAAGGAAAAGTACAAGAGCGACGCCGGCTCGGCGATGATCACGCTCAAGGCCAAGGGCACGCTCGACGACACCAGCATCGCCTGCAAGGTGGAGACCGGCCGCGCGCTCGCGGTCGCCGGCCTGCATCCGGCCACGGGCGGCTCCGGCATGGAGCTGTGTTCGGGCGACATGCTGTTGGAGGCGCTGGTCGCCTGCGCCGGCGTCACGGTGAAGGCGGTGGCGACGGCGCTCGAGATTCCGCTCAAGTCGGGCAAGGTCTCGGCCGAGGGCGATCTCGATTTCCGCGGCACGCTCGGCGTCGCCAAGGATGCGCCGGTCGGCTTTGCGCAGATCCGGCTGCGCTTCGATCTCGACACCGACGCGCCGCAGGAAAAGCTCGATCAGCTTCTCAAGCTCACCGAGCGCTATTGCGTGGTTTACCAAACCATCAAGAGTGGCCCGCAGGTCGATGTGACGATGGCGCGTACCTGAGATTGTCGCCCCGCGAAAGCGGGGCCCATATTCACAGGTTCCTCGATAGCGCACGGCGTATGGGTCCCGGGCCTCACTTCGTTCGCCCGGGACGACACCACGGCAGCTTAAGAGAGCGCGCTGCATGTCTCCCGATCTCTATTTCGCGCTGACCCTGGTCGTTCGCATGGCCGTGACCGCCGCGTTTCTCATCGCGGCGACAGTGACAGCGGAGCGGGCCGGGCCCTTGATCGGTGGGCTGGTGGCGACGCTGCCGATCAGCGCCGGGCCGATCTATATTTTCCTCGCCATCGACCATGACGCCGCTTTCATCGGCGCCAGCGCGCTCGGCAGCATGCTGTCGAACGCGGTCAATATCGCCTTCTCCCTCACCTATTGCCTGCTGGCGCAAAGGCGCTCGCTGATCGAGAGTCTTGCCGGCGCCTTCGTGGTGTGGGGGCTGTCGATCTGGCTGCTCGGCAACCAACTGCAAGTCGGGCTCTGGGCCACGATCGGCCTCAACATCGCCGGCGTCATCGTTGCGATCGTCGTGCAATCGAGGCTGCCGCACATTCACTTCCCGCGCATGCGCACCTACTGGTACGACTATTTCCTGCGCGCCGGGATGGTGGCGGTCCTGGTCGGCGTCGTGGTGACGCTGAGCTACCATATCGGCCCTGCCGCGAGCGGCAATCTCGCTGTGTTTCCCATCGTGCTCACCAGCATCGCCATCATCCTGCACTCCCGCGTTGGCGGACGCGCAACGGCGACGGTGCTGGCTCACTCGGCGGTCGGCCTTGGCGGCTTTGGTCTTGCCATGCTGACATTGCATCTGGCGGCCGTGCCGCTCGGTTCGGTCTGGGCGCTGGTTCTCACTTTGGCCGTATCGGTCGCGGTCAATGTGATCATCTTCTTCATCCGCAGGGTCAAAACCGCATGACCGCAGCCATGGTCACGCCGTTGTTCTGGTTCGGCCTCGCGCTGAAGATCGTGATGACGGCGAGCATCGTCGTGATCGCCTCGGTGGTGGTGGAGCGCTCCGGGCCGTTCATCGGTGCACTGATCGCGGCGCTGCCGACCGCCGGTGGCGCGGCCATGATCATTCTCGCCATCGAGCACGATGCGCATTTCATCGCGCAGAGCGCCATCGGCAGTATCGTCGCGAACGCGGTCGGGCCGATCTTCGCGCTGACCTTCGCCATGCTGGCGCCGCGTTACCGGCTGGTCTCCAGTCTCGGCGGCGCGCTGCTGGTGTGGCTCGCCGGCGCCTTCCTGTCGCGGCTTGTGCCGTGGACGGCCTCGACGGCGCTGCTCGCCAACGCCATCGTCTTTCCGGTCACGATCTATATCGCCTCGCATTATCTCGGCGACGTGAAAGCGAGAGCGCGCGTCACCCTTACCAAGCGCGATCTTGTGTGGCGGGCCGTCATCGTGACGCTGGTGGTCATCACCGTGACGGGCCTGAGCTCGTCGATCGGCTCCTACTTCTCCGGCGTCTTCGCGTTCTTCCCGGTGGCGATGAGCTCGTTCTTCATCATTCTTTATACGCGCGCCGGCGGCGCGGCGGCGGCGAGCGTCGCCGCGCATCTGCAGGTGCCGCTCATCGGCCTGACGCTCGGCCTGTTCGCCGTGCACATGCTCGCCGAGCCCATCGGCGTATGGTGGGCCTATCTGATCGGCCTGATTATCGGCGTGGCGTGGAACGGGCTGCTGTGGGTTTGGAAGAACCGGAAGCGGTAACTGTCATCGTCCGCGAAAGCGGACGATCCAGCACTTCGGAAATTGCTGGATGCCCCGCCATAGGCGTTCTGAAAGAACGCCGTCCTTTGGACGGTTATGCGCGGGGCATGACAGCTACTTCTTCTCCGCCTCTTTCAGCTTCGCCTTCAACTGATACAGCGCCTCCATCGCCTCGCGCGGCGACAGCTCGTCGGGGTTAATCGCCGCGATGGCGGCAATGACTCGCTCATGCGCCGGTTCGGCCGGCGCCGCCGGCGGCTGATAATTGGCCGCGAACAGGGGCAGGTCCTCGAAGCCTTTCGGCGCGGCGCGGTCTTCCTGTTCGAGCTTGGCCAGCACCACCTTGGCCCGCTCGATCACGCTCGCCGGGAGCCCGGCGAGCTTGGCGACCTGAATGCCGTAGGAACGGTCGGCGGCGCCGGCGACGACTTCATGCAGGAACACAACGTCGCCCTTCCACTCCTTCACCTTCATGGTGACGTTGTGAGCGCGGGCCAGCCGCGCCGACAGCGCGGTGAGCTCGTGATAGTGCGTCGCGAACAGCGAGCGGCAGGTGTTGACGTCGTGCAGATGCTCGATGGTCGCCCAGGCAATCGACAGGCCGTCGAAGGTCGCGGTGCCGCGGCCGATCTCGTCGAGAATGACGAGCGCGCGATTGCCGGCCTGATTGAGAATGGCGGCGGTCTCGACCATCTCGACCATGAAGGTCGAGCGGCCGCGCGCCAGATCGTCGGCGGCGCCGACGCGCGAGAACAGGCGATCGACGACGCCAATATGCGCGGCCTTGGCCGGCACGAAGGAGCCCATCTGCGCGAGGATGGCGATCAATGCGTTCTGCCGCAGGAAGGTCGATTTGCCGGCCATGTTCGGGCCGGTGATCAACCAGATGCGGCCGCCGGCGTCCCCGCTCCCAATTCCTCCGGCGCTTGCGGGGGAGGGCAGGGTGGAGGCCGGCGGCGACAGGTCGCTGTCATTGGCGACGAAGGGCGTGCCGTCGCGCGAGAGGGCCTGCTCGACCACCGGATGGCGGCCACTTTCGATGACGAAGGTGAGGCTGTCATCGACCTGCGGCCGCGCGTAATTGCACTCGGCGGCGAGCGCGGCGAGGCTGGAGGCGACATCGAGCCGCGCCAGCGCCTCGGCGCATTGCTTGATGGCGTTGCCTTGCGCGATGACGGCGGCGCAGAGCTTGTCGAAAATCTCGAGTTCGAGGCCGAGTGCGCGATCGGCGGCGTTGGCGATTTTCGCTTCGAGTTCGCCGAGTTCGGTCGAGGTGAAACGCACCTGGCCGGCGAGCGTCTGCCGATGGATGAAGGTCGCGTTCAGCGGCGGCTGCATCATCCTGTCGGCGTTCTGTGCGGTGACTTCGACGAAATAGCCGAGCACATTGTTGTGCTTGATCTTGAGGGCCTTGACGCCGGTGTCGTCGGCATAGCGCGCCTGCAGCGCGGCGATGACCCGGCGCGATTCATCGCGCAGCGCGCGGTTGTCGTCGAGCGCGGCGGCGTAGCCTTCGCGCACGAAACCGCCGTCTCGCTTGATCAGCGGCAGGTCGTCGCCGAGCGCGCGGGCGAGTTCATCGGCCAGCGCGGCATCGACCTTGCGGCACAGGCCGAGCGCCTCGGCGATTTCGTCCGGCGCATCCTTGATGGTGGCAAGCGCGCGGGCGAGTTCATGCGCCGCGGCGATGCCGTCTCTGATAGCCGCGAGGTCGCGCGGGCCGCCGCGCTCCAGCGCGATGCGGGTGAGTGCGCGGGCCAGATCGGGCGCGGCGGCAAGCCGCGAGCGCGTCTCGGCGCGCGCCGCGACATCGCCGACGAAGCACGCCACGGCGTCGAGGCGCCTGGCGATGGCGTTGACGTCGGTCAGCGGCGCCGACAGGCGCTGCGCCAGAAGGCGCGAGCCGGCCGAGGTCACGGTGCGGTCGATGCAGTCGAGCAGCGAGCCGCGCCGCTCGCCGGCGAGCGTGCGCATCAGTTCGAGATTGCCGCGCGTCGCCTGGTCGATCGCCATGGTGGAGGCGACGGCTTCGCGCAGCGGCGGCGACAAAGGCGGGCGCTGGCCGATCTGCGTGCGCTCGATATAGGTGACGGCGGCGGCCGCCGCGGTAATCTCCAGCCGGGTCAGCGCGCCGAAGCCGTCGCTGGTGGCGACCGCGAAAAAGGAAGTGAGGCGGCGCTCCGCGGTGGCGCTGTCGAAGACGTCGCGGCCGAGCGGCGTCACCGCCGGCAGTTCGCGCCACAGCGGGATCAGCTCGATGTCGGTGTTGAGCGTATCGGAGATGAGGATTTCGCCGGGCTCGAGCCGCGCGATTTCCGCCGCCAGCATGATGCGGTCGCATTCGGTGATGCGGAATTCGCCGGTCGACATGTCGATCCAGGCGAGGCCGAAGCGCGCTTCGCTGCCGACCGAGGACAGCCGCGCTCGCGCGATGGCGAGCAGGTAGTTGTTGCGCCGCGCGTCGAGCAAGGTGTCTTCGGTGAGCGTGCCGGGCGTGACGAGACGCACGACGTCGCGCTTGACGACGCTCTTTGAGCCGCGTTTCTTGGCCTCGGCGGGATCCTCGAGCTGCTCGCACACCGCGACGCGGTGGCCGAGCGCGATCAGCCGGTGCAGATATTCGTCGGAGCGATGGATCGGCACGCCGCACATCGGGATGTCCTGGCCCTGATGCTTGCCGCGCTTGGTCAGCACGATGCCGAGCGCGCGGCTCGCCACCTCGGCGTCCTCGAAGAACAGTTCGTAGAAATCGCCCATCCGGTAGAACAGCAGCGAGCCCGGATTGTTGGCCTTGATCTCGATGTACTGCTCCAGCATGGGAGACAGCTTTTCCGGCGCGGCCACGTCGGGCGGCGTCTCGGGTTCGGAAAGGCCGATGGGCTGGGGCTGGGACATCGGGGCAAAATAGCCCAGTTGGACGGGCCATTTAAGCCCCGGGGCGCCTTGTTTCCCCGCTAAATCATCTCATTCGCGCGCTTCAGGCCCAGGATCATCGACGTATTGAGCAGATGCGCCCGCGCCCGCGCCGGATCGTTCGCCACCGCGATCATGTCCTCAAGATGCTGGCGCTGAACGGCGGGGTCGCGCTCCTCCATCATCCGCTTGTTGCGGATCGACATGGTCTGCACCTGCTCGATGGTGGCGAAGCGGCGCTGCCGCGAATAGAGGTCGAGCACGTCCTCGCCGCCGTCGCCGCGCCAATGCGCGCCGAGCTTGTCGCACAGGTTGACGGCGTCGTGGATGCCGCTGTTGAGGCCGAAGCCGCCGAGCGGATTGTTGAGATGCGCGGCGTCGCCGGCCAGCAGCACGCGGCCGACGCGGAACGAGGAGGTGACGCGCTGATGCACCCGGTAGGTGCTTTTGTAGAGAATGTCGTAGGCGCCCTGTTTCGGCACCAGCTTCTGCAACGCCGCCTCGACGCGCGCGGGCGACAGCAGCACCTCGTCGCTTTCCTCGGGGTTGACCGGATAGGCGAGCCGCCACAGCCCCGGCGGGCCGGCGTCCGGCACCTTGAACAGCGCGCCCCATTCGACGGGATCGGCGATGTAGCAATTATAGGCGAAGCCGTGCTGGCCGAAGTCGTAGGGCGTCGAGACGACGACGAACAGTTCCGGCCAGGTGAAACCCTCGAAGTCAATGGCGAGACCCTTGCGCACGACGCTGCGGCCGCCGTCGGCGCCGATCAGCCATGATGCCTCGAAGCGGCGGTCGCCGGACGGGCCGCTGGTCTCGACCGTGACGCCGTCGTCGTTTTGCGTATAGCCGGTGACGGCGTGGCCGAAATGAATCTCGGCGCCGCCTTCCTGCTTGAGCAGATCGAGCTGGATCGGCGTCAGGCGGTGCTGTTCGAGATGCAGGCGATACGGATAGGGCGTGATGTCCGACAGCAGGCCGAGATCGAACTGTGCGACCAGATCGCCGGGCCGGTTGCGGACCTGCCAGTGGCGGACCTTGATGCCTTCTTCATGCATCCGCTCGGTGATGCCGTAGGGCGCCATCATCTCGAGCGTCGGCGGATGGAACGAGCCGGCGCGCAAATCGTGCGTCAGCGCCTCCTCGGCCTCCAGCAGCACGACGGGAATGTCCTGCGCGCGCAAGGCGAGCGCGCACATCAGGCCGGTCGGGCCGGCGCCGGCAATGACGACGGGTTTGCGGCTGGTCATACGAGGTACTTCATCGGAACACGCTCGGACCTTCACCTCTCCCATTGGGAGAGGTCGGATCGCGAAGCGATCCGGGTGAGGGGTTACAAACTATCGGGCTCAACTGCCCCCTCACCCCAACCCTCTCCCCAACGGGGAGAGGGGGCAGGCTGAGTTAGCGGCTTGCTCACCGCACACCTGAAGTTACTTCACCAGTTTGGTGCCGGTGATGCGCTCGAGATTGCCGTGCCAGATGGCTTCCTTCGTCGCCTGCGGCAATTCGACCTCGTCGATGAACTTGATGGCGTCGCGCGTGTACATCGTTCCCTTCTCGGGATCGAACGGACAGTCGGAGGCGAAGACGATCTTGTCGTGGTCGAAGAACGACAGGCCGATATCGATACCGGCGCGCGACGAGAAGGTTGCGGTGTCGGCATAGAATTTGTGCTTGAAGTAATCGAGCGGGCGGTGCTTGAGCTCGCCGAGCAGCTTGCCGAGATCCTCGCCCGAGGTGCGCGAGCCGAGCTGATCCCAGCCGGGGCCGATGCGGCCTTCCAGCATCGGCACGATGCCGCCGAAGTGGTGGGTGATGATCTTGAGGTTCGGATATTTGTCCATCAGCTTGGAGAAGACGAGTCGCGCCATCGCGGCCGCGGTCTCGTAGGACCATCCGAAGGCCCACCAGATTTCATACTTCGAGGTCTTCTCGGTCGGGTAGTCGGGGATGTTGGCGCCGCGCGCCGGATGCAGCCAGATCGGCTTGTCGAGCTTCTCCATCTCGGCAAAGAACGGCTCGAACTTCGGATCGTCGAGCGGCACGCCGGCGACATTGGTGTAGATCTGCACGCCGAGCGCGCCGTTCTTGATGGCGCGCCGCGCTTCGGCAACGCCGGCGTCGGGGGCGCCGAGCGCGCCCTGCGCCACCCAGCCGGGAAAGTGATCGCGGTTCTTGTCGATGATCTCGACGAACTCGTCATTGATCAGCCGCGCATACTCTTCGACCTTGGCGCCGTCGCCCTTGGCGAAGGCTTCGAGCGGCGGCATGCCGTGCGACAGGATCTGCGCATAGTCCGGGAACGAGTCGACGACCTTCTTGCGAATATCGAGGTCGTGAATGCACGGCACTTCGCGCATGCGCTTGCCGATGTCGGGATAGCCACTGTCGATCAGCGCCTTGAACATCCGGCTCGGCAGGAAATGGGTATAGGCGTCGATACGCATGGGCTTCCTTCCGTTGCCCGCAAGCCGGCTTTCGGATTGCGGAATATTATTTGTCGGGTTGGCCAGCGTTCTACGCGAGCAAGGCGGTGCTGACAACGCACGCCGCCGGTTGCGGCCTATGCGTTGAAGATAAGTCGTGAGGCAATCTCGGTCTGCCCCCTCTCCCCTTTGGGGAGAGGGCTGGGGTGAGGGGGCAAGTGAGTCCGATATTCAGTAACCCCTCACCCGGCACGCTGGCGCGTGCCGACCTCTCCCCACGGGAGAGGTGAAAGAAAGGGAACTGCGTCAAGCGAACCTGGCGAGCACGGCATCGGGAATGGGATGGGACTTGAGCTGCCCACCCGCGTCCCGCACGGTCCAGACCCGCTTCTCGTTGGCCTCGACGCAGGTCTCGCCCTTGAGCGTGATCGTGTGGTTCACCTCGAACGAGGTGCGGCCGAAGGTGATGGTGCTGGCGACGAGGCAGTCGTCGCCGAAGCGGGTCGGCTTGAGGAACCGGGAACGCGTCTTCAGCAGCGGCCAGCCCGCGAATTCGAGCTTGTCGAACATCTCATACTTGGTGATGCCGAGCGCCGACTCGAACAGCATCTCGATCGAATGGTCGAAGATGCGGAAATAGTTGGGATAGAAAATGATCCCGGCGGGGTCGCAGTCGCCCCATGCGATCCGGATGGTGCGCGTGTTGGTGTAGGCCATGGCGGATTCCTAGCGGTCTTCGGCGCGCCGCGCCAGCCAGATGCAGTGGCCGCCGCAATCGGGGTCGTTCATGCGGGCATCGACCACGGCAAAACCATGGGCGGCGAGCAGCGCCCGATACTCGTCCGGGGCGAGGCTGGCGTGATAGAGCGGCTCGCCGTGCAATTCGCCGATGGCTTCGCCGTGCGTGGGACCGCTGGTGAACATCAGCGGCGCGCCCGGTAAGGCATGCGCGGCGAAGAGCGGGAACATGCGGCGCTGATCGTCATAAGTCAGATGGAAGAACGAGTCCCAGGCGAGGACGCCGCCGAAGCGGCGGCCGAGGTCGAGCGTCCGCATGTCGGCGACGCGCCAGTCCTGATCGGGAAAGTCGCGCCGACACAGATCAATCATGCGGGACGATGAATCGACGCCGGTGACGCCGCGGCCCTGCGCGATCAGATAGGCCGCAATGGGCCGGCCGAACCCGCAGCCGATATCGAGCATGTCGCCGTCTTTCGCGGCGAGGCTCAGAAAACGATCGAGCCAGCCTTGCTCGAAGAAATGCGGCTGCCGCCGCCGGTCAGCGGCCCAGTCATGCGCCTTGCGCTCGTAGAGATCGACGATACGATCGGCATCCGACATCTTCGATACGTCGCTTAGCGAGGCGCCATGCGCAATGCGCCGTCGATGCGGATCACTTCCCCGTTGAGATAGCCGTTCTCGACGATGTGCAGCGCCAGCCTGGCGTATTCCTCCGGCTCGCCGAGCCGCTTGGGGAACGGTACCGAGGCGCCGAGCGAATCCTGAGTTTCCTGCGGCAGGCCCTTGAGCATCGGCGTCATGAAAATGCCGGGCGCAATAGCGCAGACGCGGATGCCGAACTGCGCGAGTTCGCGCGCGGCCGGCAGCGTCAGCGCCGCCACGGCGCCTTTCGACGAGGCATAGGCCGACTGGCCGATCTGGCCTTCGAAGGCCGCCACCGACGCCGTCGAGATGATGACGCCGCGCTCGCCGCCCGGCAGCGGCGCGGCCGCCTGCATGCCCGCCGCGACCAGCCGCATCATGTTGAAAGAGCCGATCAGGTTGACCTTGATGACGCGTTCGAAATCCTCGAGCGGCATCGGGCCGTCCTTGCCGACAATGCGTTTGGCGGGACCGATGCCGGCGCAGTTGACCAGCACGCGCGTGGGGCCATGGACCGTGGCGGCGGCGTTGATCGCGGCGGCGGCGCCTTTATCGAGCGTCACGTCGCAACCGAAGGCGATGCCGCCGATCTCGTTGGCGACGTCATTGGCCGCCTTCTCATTCAGATCGAACACGGCCACCTTGGCGCCGGCTTTGGCCAGCACGCGCGCGGTCGCGGCGCCGAGCCCCGAAGCGCCGCCAGTGACGATCGCGCCCTGTCCCTTGATGTCCATTTCTTATCCCTTTGCTCGCATGATCGGTGAGCGACTATGCCGCCTCGGTATTCTCGATCAGCAGCGCGATGCCCTGGCCGCCGCCGATGCAGGCCGATGAGATACCATAACGCAGGCCGGAGCGCTTGAGTTCGCGCGCCAAGGTCAGGGTCAGGCGGATACCGGTGGCGCCGAGCGGGTGGCCGATCGCGATGGCGCCGCCATTGACGTTGAGCCTGTCCTCGTCGAGGCCGAGCGCGCGGGCGCAGGCCATTACCTGGGCGCCGAAGGCCTCGTTGATCTCGAAGCGGCCGATATCCTCGAGCTTGAGGCCGGCGCGTTCGACCACCGCCTTGATCGCCGGCACCGGGCCGATGCCCATGATTTCCGGCGGTACGCCGACCGCCGCGCTGGCGATGATGCGGGCCAGTGGTTTCTTGCCGTTCTTCTCGGCATAGGCCTTGGACGACACCAGCACGGCGGCCGCGCCATCGACGATGGCCGACGAATTGCCGCCGGTCTGCACGCCGCCGAAAGCCGGCTTGATCTTGGCGAGTTGCTCGACGGAGGAGTGGCGCACATGCGTGTCGGCGGTGACGTCTTCCTTCACGCGAATGCCGCGGGCATTCATGCCCTCGACTTCGAACTTCTCGGTCGTCACCGGCGCGATCTCACCGGCGCGGAAGTCGGCGGCCTTCATGGCGCGCTCGAACGAGCGCGACGCATAGGCGTCCACTTCGGCGCGGGTGATCTGATACTGCTTGGCGAGGTTCTCAGCGGTGTCGCCCATGGTGCAGTTGACGCCCGGATCGAGCAGCGCCTCCCACAGGAAGTCCTTGAACTCGACCTGGCCCATGCGGAAGCCGTTGCGGCTGGTATAGGAGGCGACCGGGTTGCGGCTCATCGACTCGGCGCCGACGCAGAGAGCTAGATTGGCGCGCTTGAGCGAGGTCGAGTCGGAGGCCTGCGCGATCACTTCGATGCCGGTGCCGCAGACGCGCTGCACCAGATGCGCCGGCACCTCCTGCGGCACCCCGGCGTAAAGCCCGACATGGCGCGGCAGCATGTAGGCGTCGAAACTCGCTTGAGCCATGCTGCCGGCGATTACGGTGCCGACATCCCTGGCGGGCACGCCGGATTTCTTGATCGCCTCGCGCGCCGCCTTGATGCCGAGATCGATCGGCGAGATCGGCGCCAGCGCGCCATTGTAATCGACGAAGGGCGTGCGCGCGCCGTCGATCAGCCAGGCGTCGTCATAGGTGGCGCCGATGCCAGCGGGTTTGTCGGTCACTTGCTCACTCCCTCAAAGTCGGATCACGCGCGGCGACACCGCGTCGGCATAGAGTTCCTCGACCAGCGCGGCGCGATTCTTCAGCACGGTGCGCTGGTTGATCGAACCCTTGTCGGTCATTTCACCGAGGTCCATCGACGGCGGCTCGGTCATCAGCATGATGCGCTGGACGCGGTTCGACGAGCCGGTCGAGGCGGCGGCCATTTTCGCCAGCATGTCGGCGAAGTGCTGCTGCACGTCGTAATGCTGCACGATCTGGTCTGCCGGCGTGTCCGGCGCGCGGTGCAGGATCTTGCGGCAGGCCTCGACATCCGGAAACACCAGCGCGGTGAGGAAATCGCGATCGAGACCGGCGAACACGACGTCGCGCACGAAAGGCTTGAAGGCGTCGATGAACTGCGCGCGCAACGGGCCGACATTGACCCAGGTGCCGGACGACAGCTTGAAGTCCTCGGCGATGCGGCCGTCGAACAACAGGCCCTGCGTCGGATCGTCCGGATCGGCGAATTTGAAGGTGTCGCCGAGTTTGTAGAAGCCTTCCTCGTCGAAGGCGTTCTTTGTGTATTCCGGCTGACGCCAGTAGCCCGGCGTGATGTTGGGCCCGCGCACGCGCGCTTCCAGCTTGCCCTCGTTCGGAACCAGCTTGAGTTCGAGCCCGGCGGCGGGCAGGCCCATATTGGTCGAGTTTGGATGATGGAACGTGCGCACCAGCGCGCAAGGCGCGGTTTCGGTCGAGCCGAAGCCGGTGAGGAACTGCACGCGCTCGCCGCAGGTCTCGACCGCGAGCTGGTTGATCTCGTCGAACACATGCTGGGCCAGGCCGGCGCCGGCGAACCACAGCACCTTCACCTTCGAGAAGAACTTGCGGCGCAGCTCGGCATCGGCGCGCAAATAGGGCAGCAGCGCCTCGTAACCTTTCGGCACGGTGAAGTACCAGGTCGAGGCGATGTCGCGCAGATTGCGCACGGTCTCGTCGATGGCGCCGGGCATCGGCTTGCCCTCGTCTATATAGAAGGTGCCGCCGTTATAAAGAACGAGGCCGACATCGTGATTGCCGCCGGCGGTGTGATGCCACGGCGCCCAGTCGAGGATCACCGGCGGCTCGTCCTCAAAATAGGCGAGGCCCTGCTTCAGCATGACCTGGTTGGCGCACCACATGCGCTGGGTATTGATCACGCATTTCGGCGTGCCGGTGGAGCCGGACGTGAACAGGAATTTGGCGATGGTGTCGGGCCCGACCTTGTCGTTCGCGGCATCGACCGCGGCGGTCGGTTCGGCCGACAGCTCGGAGAAGAGTGTCGTGCGGCCTGCGATCGGATTGCGCGTGACCACCACCGGCACGTCCTTCGGCACGATATCGTTGATGGCGCGGGCGAAGGCCTTGCCGTCGGCGGCAAAGACGAGGCCGGGCGTGATCAGGTCGAAGATGGATTTCAGCCGCGCGAAGTCCTGGGACACCAGCGAATAGGCCGGCGAGATCGGCGCATAGGCGACGCCGGCATAGACCGCGGCAAGGCCGAGCATGGCGTGTTCGAGATCGTTGCCGGAGAGGATGACGATCGGCCGCTCGGCGGAGAGATTGTATTGGAGCAGCGCGGTGCCGATGCGACGGGCATGATCGAGCGCCTGCGCATAGGTGATGGTGCGCCAGGTGTCGCTTCCCTTGCCGTCGCGCTGCGCCATGAAGACGCGATCCGGCGCATGCCTGGCCCAGTACTCGAGGCGCTCGGTCAATTTCCTCGGATAGGGGCCGAGGGGTTGCTGCGAACGCAGGATCATCGCGCCGTCGGCGCGGCGTTCGATATCGACGGCTCGCGGTCCGAGCCGCACCGCGCGGGTCTTCGCCGAGGAAGGAGCGGAGATGGTCATGCTCAACTGTCGCTCCGGATCACGTTCGCCGATGGCGTTTCGGCATAAAGCTCCTCGACCAGCACCGCGCGCGTGCCGAGCACGGCGCGCTGGTTGATCGAACCCTTGTCGGTGGCTTCGCCCTTGTCCAGCGACGGCGGCTCCGCCATCAGGATCAGGCGCTCGACGCGCGTCGACGAGCCCTTGGCTTCCGCCGCCAGGGTGAACAGACGCTCGGCGAACAAGAGACGCACGGTCGGCGCGACGACGATGTCGGCCGGCGTCGCATTAAGGCCGAGCCCGGCGAGCTTGCGGCAGGCCTCGATATCCGGAAACACCAGCGCGCCGATGAAGTCGCGGTCGGCGCCGGCCAGCACGACGTCGCGCACATAGGGCGCGAAGTGATCGATGAACTTGCCGCGCAGCGGGCCGACGCTGACCCACGTGCCGGTCGAGAGCTTGTAGTCCTCGGCGATGCGCCCGTCGAACAGCAGGCCCTTGTCGGGATCGTTCGGGTCCGCGAATTTTAGCGCGTCGCCCAGCTTGTAGAAGCCTTCGTCGTCGAAGGCGGCTTGCGTGTGGTTGTCCTGCCGCCAGTAGCCCGGCGTGATATGCGGGCCGCGCAGCCGTGCTTCCAGCTTGCCTTCGTTCGGCACCAGCTTGAGTTCGACGCCGCGGCAGGGCAGGCCGATATTGCCGGGGCGGCCGAAGTCGAAGGTGCAGGCGAGCGCCGCCGGCGCGGTTTCGGTCGAGCCGAGCGAGGAGATGAAGATGACGCGCTCGCCGGTCGTCTCGACCGCGATGTCGTTCATCTCGTCGTAGGTGGCCTGGTTCAAACCCGCGCCGGCATAGAACAGCACGTTCAGCCGGCTGAAGAAGTTGCGGCGCAGCGTCTCGTCGGCGCGGAAATGCGCGATCAGCGCCTCGAAGCCCTTGGGGACGTTGAAATAGATGGTCGGCGCGATTTCGCGCAGATTGCGCGCGGTTTTCGGCGCGCCGGGCGGGGTCGGATTGCCGTCGTCGATATAGAACGAGCCGCCGTTCACCAGCACGAGATTGAAGTTGTGGTTGGAGCCGAAGGTGTGGCTCCACGGCAGCCAGTCGACGATGACCGGCGGCTCGTCCTTCACGAAGGCGAGGCTGCCGCGCAGCATCGCCTGGTTCGACAGCAGCATGCGGTGGGTGTTGATCACGCCTTTCGGCGTGCCCGTCGAGCCCGACGTGAACAGGAATTTGGCGATGGTGTCGGGGCTGACCTGCGCGTGGGCTGCATCGACGCCGCGTGTGTCCTCGTCGCCGATCAGATCGGCGAACAACGTGGTCGGCCGGTCGCCGAGCGGATTGCGCGTGACCACCAATTCGATGTCGTCGGGAATGGTGGCGTAAAGCGCCTTGCCGAAAGCCATGCTGTCGGCGGCGAACACCATACCCGGCGTCAACAGCTCGACGATCATGCGCAGCTTGCCGAAGTCGCTCGACATCAGCGAGTAGGCCGGCGAGATCGGCGCATAGGGAATGCCGACCATCATGGCGGCGAGCCCGAGCAGCGCGTGCTCGATGTCGTTGCCCGAGAGGATGACGATCGGCCGGTCCTTCGACAACCCGCGGCGCAGCAAGGCCGCGCCGATACGCTTCACCTTGTCGAGCGTCTGCGCGTAAGTGAGCTTGCGCCAGTTTCCGTCGGCATCGCGCTGGGCGAGATAGACGCGGTCAGGCGCGACCTTCGCCCAATGCTCGAGCGGCTGGCCGATGGTGTCGTGATAATCCTCCAGCGCCTGTCGGCTGCGGATGTACATCGTGCCGTCCGGCCGCCGATCGACGACCGCGTCGAGCGCGCCGAGATTGACGGCGCGCAGCGGCGTATTCGGCTTCGCGGAGGCAAGAGGCTGTGTCACCTGCATCGCTTGAACCCTAATCGGGGCGCTTCACTTTGCCGGCGCGGCCTTCAAGGAAGGCCGTCAGGCGGTTCTTTGCTTCCGGATCGGCTTGCGCGATCGACGAGATCAGCGACTCCATGGCGAAGCCGGTCGCGGGCGCAGCCTCGGCAATGCGCGGCAGCGCGTGGGTTATGGCGAAATTCGTCATCGGCGTGTTGGTGGCGATGCGCTGCGCCAGTTCGATGCCCTTGGCGAGGCCTTGGCCCGGCTCGGTCAGATAGGTCGCAAGGCCCATTGCGATGCCGTCTTCCGCCGAATAGGTGCGGCCGGTCAGCATCATGTCCATCATGCGGGCGACGCCGATCAGGCGCGGCACGCGCACCGAACCGCCGCCGCCGACATAGATGCCGCGGCTGCCTTCGGGCAGGCCGTAATAGGTCGAGCGTTCGGCGACGCGGATATGGGCGGAGGAGGCAAGCTCGAGGCCGCCGCCGACCACGGCGCCGTGCAGCACGGCGACCACCGGCACTTTGCCGAATTGTATTTTCTCGAAGGCGCGGTGCCACAGCGCGGAGTGGACAATGCCTTCGTGGATATTGCGCTCCTGCAGTTCCGACAGATCGAGGCCGGCGCAGAAATGCTCGCCCTCGCCGGCGAGGACGACAGCGCGAATGTCACCGGGCAGCGCCGAGAAGAACGCGTCGATGCCGATGACGGTGCCGTCGTCGATCGCGTTGCGCTTGTGCGGGCGGTTGAGTTTGAGAATCGCAATCGGGCCTTGCCGCTCGGCGGTGAGCGATGGCGGCAGGTCGGCGAACGAAACGCGGCTGGAGTTCACGAAGGGCTCCTTGATTGCGATGTCGCCGCTGCCGGGGTGCGGCAGCGGCGGATCGGTAGCGATGGGCTTGCGCCCGGATTTGCCGATCAGTTGGCTTTGACCAGCGGGCAGCCGCCTTCATTGAGCGGGCGGAAGGCCTTGTCGGTCGGGACCGTGCCGACAATCTTGAACACGTCCCAGTCGCTCTTGGACTCGGCGGGCGTCTTCACCTGCAGCAGAACGAGCGGGTGAATGGCGCGGCCGTCCGGACGGATCTCGACCTTGCCGTAGACCGGCTCGTCGGCGGGCGTTGCCTTCATGGCATCGACCACGGCCTTGCCGTCGGCCGGCGAGCTGACCTTGTCGACCGCCTTGAGGTAGGCGAGCGTAGCCGAATAGACGCCGGCCTGCATGTGGTTCGGGTACATCTTTTTGCTGTGACGCTCGGCGTAGCGCTTGGCGAAGTCGCGGGCGCCGTCGCTCTGGTCCCAGTACCAGGCGTTGATCGCCTGCAGACCTTGCGCGGTGCCGAGGCCGATCGCCGGCACGCTCTGCAGGTCGAAGATCAGCGCGACGACTTTCTGCTTTTCGCTGATCTTGAAGTCGGCGGCCTGCTTGATGGTGTTGACGGTGTCGCCGCCGGCATTGGCAAGCAGGATCACGTCGGCCTTGGAGGCCTGCGCCTGCAGCAGCGCCGAGGAGAAATCGTTGGTGCCTAGCGGCAGGCGGATGGCGCCGGCGATCTTGCCGCCCGAGGCGTTGATCTCGTCCGAGGCCTGCTTCTCGAGGTCGTGGCCGAAGGCGTAGTCCGCGGTGATGAAGAAGAAGGTCTTGGCGCCCTGTTCCAGCACGCCCTTGGCGGTGCCGTGGCCGAAGGCCCAGGTGTCGTAGGTCCAGTGCACGAAGTTCGGCGAGCACTTGGCGCCGGTGAGCAATGCGGTGCCGGCGCCGGAGCCGATCACGACCTTGTTCTTTTCGCGGCCGATGTCGGACACCGCGAGCGCAACGGCCGAATTCGGCAGGTCGATGACCATGTCGACGCCTTCGGTGTCGAACCAGCGGCGCGCGATGCCGGCGCCGATGTCCGGCTTGTTCTGGTGATCGGCGGAGATCACTTCGGCTTTGCGCTTCGAAGTCTTGTTGAATTCCTCGACCGCCATTTGCGCGCCGAGCACGGAGCCCGGGCCCTGGAAGTCCGAGTAGACGCTCGACATGTCGTTCATGACGCCGATGCGCAGAGTGCCGTTCTGCTCGGCCAGCGCCGGAGTTGCAGCCAACACGCCAGCCATGGCGGCGAGCTTGATCGCTTTCAGCATGGGGTCCCTCCCGAAGGGTAATGCGGTTGGCATCGTTGGTCGGCCGCCGCACCCGCAATGCTGGCAGGGGACGGCGCTCCGGTCAATATTGTTGTCCAGGACAACAATATGCCCGCGCTAGGGAATTACTCCCTTCGCATCTGCGAGATGAATAATGCCGAGCGGCCTGGCGCTACAGAACCTCGAAAACATCGAGCCTCACGGCGCGGGCTTCGCGCTGGCCGCGGGCGATGGCGAGGATGCGGTTCATCCAGGCTACGGCCGGGTCCGACGTCTCGAAGCGCATCACCGTCCGGAAGTAATAAAGCGCCGGATCGACCGTCTCGCCGCGCATGACCCGGTCCAGCACCTCTTTTGGTCCATGCCGCAGGCCCTCACTCGACACCAGAATGCGGGCGCCGGCCTCGCTTTCGATGGTGTAGCGCGCCTGGATATCGGCGGCGCCGTCGGCGCGGATGAATTGCCAGTCGGCGCCGCCGGGCAGCACGCGTCCATTGAGTTTGTGGCCGCGCACGGTTCCGCCGAGGATATCGATGATACGGCGATGGCCGTAGGGCGTGGCGCCCAGATCGAGAATGCCGGCCAGTTCGGCGTCGATCGTGAAGATCGGCTTGTCGCTCAGGATGGCGGTCAACGGCCTGCGCTCCCACATCTCGTCAAGAGGTGCCATTTGACCCTGTCCCGGACCAACCGTAAATACGGGGCCGCCTGAAACCCGACGCGATCTCATTGGCGCAAGAAGGCCGTGCAAGGAAATTCAAATGACCGACAAGATCCGTGACGTTTTCATTTGCGACGCCGTTCGTACGCCGATCGGCCGCTATGCCGGTTCGCTCGCCAAGGTTCGCGCCGACGATCTTGCCGCCATTCCGATCAAGGCGCTGATGGCGCGCAATCCGAAAGTGGATTGGGAGAAGGTCGAAGAGGTCGTGTTCGGCTGCGCCAATCAGGCCGGCGAGGACAACAGAAACGTCGCACGCATGGCGGCGCTGCTCGCCGGTCTGCCGGCCTCGGTGCCGGGCGTGACGGTCAACCGCCTCTGCGCCTCCGGACTTAACGCGGTCGGCGACGTTGCGCGCGCCATCCGCGCCGGCGAAATGGAATTCGCCATCGCCGGCGGCGTCGAGTCGATGACGCGCGCACCCTTCGTGCAGGGCAAGGCCACCGAAGCCTTTTCGCGCTCGGCCGAGATATATGACACCACCATCGGCTGGCGCTTCATCAATCCGCTGATGAAAGCGCAATACGGCGTCGATTCCATGCCGGAGACCGGCGAGAACGTCGCCGAGGATTATCAGGTGTCGCGCGCCGACCAGGACGCCTTCGCCTGGCGCTCGCAGCAGAAGGCCGGCAAGGCCATCGCCGCGGGCTTTTTCGCCAGGGAAATCGTGCCGGTCGAGATCGCCGGCCGCAAAGGCGACGTGGTGAAGATCGACGCGGACGAGCATCCGCGTCCGGAAACCACGCTCGAGCAGCTCGCCAAGCTCAAGACGCCATTCCGCAACCCCGGCACGGTGACGGCCGGCAACGCTTCCGGCGTCAATGACGGCGCCGCGGCGCTGATCCTGGCCTCCGCGGAGGCGGTAAAGGCTCACGGTTTGACACCGCGCGCCCGCGTTCTCGGCATGGCATCGGCCGCCGTCCCGCCGCGCGTGATGGGCATCGGCCCCGTGCCGTCGACCCAGAAGCTGATGGCGCGGCTCGGCCACAAGATCGGCGACTACGATATTATAGAGCTGAACGAAGCCTTCGCCTCGCAATCGCTCGCTGTCATGCGTCAGTTGGGACTTCCCGACGACGCCGAACACGTCAATCCGCATGGCGGCGCCATCGCTTTGGGCCATCCGCTCGGCATGTCAGGCGCGCGTCTGGCATTGACGGCGACGCATGCTCTGGAGGAAAAGGCTGGAAAGCTCGCGCTCGCAACCATGTGTGTCGGTGTCGGCCAGGGAGTGTCCCTGGCGATCGAGCGCGTTTAATCGAGAGGGGATAACCAAGGTGGCGCTGATCTATCCGACCAAAAGCCTCGAGAACTTTCCGAAGCATCTCACGCCGAACTACAAGAGCACGGTCAAGCGTTCGCCGACCCGGCCGCTGATGATCATTCCGCATACCCTGTCGGAATTGACCGGCCCGGTTTACGGCCATAACGCGGTGCAGGAAGGCGACAACGATCTCACCAGGCAGCACGCCGGCGAGCCGCTCGGCGAGCGCATCGTCGTTCACGGTCAGGTGCTCGACGAAGACCGCCGTCCGGTGAAGAGCGCGCTGATCGAGCTGTGGCAGGCCAATGCCTGCGGCCGTTACGTGCACAATGTCGATCAGCATCCGGCGCCGCTCGATCCGAACTTCACCGGCGCGGGCCGCACCGTCACCGACGACAACGGCTACTACAAGTTCATCACCGTGAAGCCCGGCGCCTATCCGTGGGGCAATCACCACAACGCCTGGCGCCCCAACCACATCCACTTCTCGGTGTTCGGCCACTCCTTCGTGTCGCGCCTCGTCACGCAGATGTATTTCCCGGGCGACTATCTGTTCCCGTTCGATCCGATCTTCAATTCGGTGACCGACGAGAAGGCGCGCAACCGCATGGTGGCGTCGTTCGATCTCGAGAACACCGTGCCGGACTGGGCGCTGGCATTCAAATTCGACATCGTGCTGCGCGGCCGCGAGGCGACCCCGCTCGACAACGACGATCATCACTGAGACAGGCGGGAAAAGAGCACCATGTCCGAAATCACGCCGTCACAGACCGTCGGTCCGTTCTTCGCCTATGGCCTCACGCCGGTGGGGCGCTGCGAGTGGGATCCGAACGGCCACTATTCGTGGAAGAACTCCGTCGAGTCGAACCTCGTCACCCCGGACGCGTCCGGCACGCGCATCCGCGTCGTCGGCACCGTGTTCGACGCCGACAACGCGCCGATCAACGATTGCATGATCGAGATCTGGCAGGCCGATGCTCAGGGCCGTTACGCCAGCGCGCAGGACAGCCGCGCGCTGCCCAACAGCCAGTTCAAGGGCTTCGGTCGCTCGGCGACCGACAAGGCCGGCCTGTTCGTGTTCGACACGATCAAGCCGGGCGCGGTGCCGGGCCCCGGCGGCAAGGAGCAGGCGCCGCATATCGTGGTCGCTATCTTCTCGCGCGGCATGCTGCGGCAGGTCTATACGCGGCTGTATTTCTCCGACGAGCCGGCCAATGCCGCCGATCCGGTGCTCAATCTGGTGCCCGCCGAGCGCCGCGGCACCCTGATTGCCCACAAGGAAGCGGGCGAGCCGCCGGTCTATCGCTTCAACGTCCACATGCAGGGCGACAGCGAAACCGTGTTCTTCGAAGTCTGATCGACAGGCGGCAAGGGCCGCGGGCTTGGAAAGGCGGGCGCTCCGGCGCCCGCTTTTTTTTTTGCAGGTCAGCCAACAAGAAAAAGATGCCCAACAAAAGCCGGTCCGGGAGGTGGGCAGTGGGCGGAAATCGGTGCCAAAAAAGTTGCGGGCGCAAGTAAATCGAATAAGCTGTTGTAATAAAATAGAAATTTTGCTGCGATAAGTCTGCCCAACTCATCTGCCCAACTTTTTTGTATCGATTTTTTCGTTGACGCCGCGTCCCTCTCTTTGTTTGGCTAGGCCCAGCGGCCGCCAGAGCCGCGTCAGCCATGACGTCAGAACCGACGTCCCAGGGCGCTGAAACGACAAGGGACAAGCGGTCTTCCGCGCCCGGCACCGGGCTCGCCGTTTGAAGGGAAACGCCGATGAACGAGGTCATCCTCCAGGAGATCGCCGAATTCTGCCGCCAGCGCGGGCTGGCGGAATCCACGTTCGGCCGCAGGGCCGTCAATGACGGCAAGCTCGCCAGCCGCCTGCGCAATGGCGGCCGCATCACCACCGACACGCTCGATCGCATTCGCTCCTTCATGGCGCATGGCAGCGACGGCAGCACCGCGCGTCGTCGGCGTCTGGCCATCGATGGCCCGTCCGCGCAATCGCTTCCCGTCATTAAAATGCAGGCGCCGCCAATGGCCTCCGCTCAAGTCGACAACGACGATCCGCAGCGCAATTTCCGCTTCTTCGACAATCGCCAGAAGTATCTGCTGTTCGTGAACACCTGCTCCGAGAAGTGGGAGGTCGCGCAGCGCGTCTCGCTCGAACTCGACAACATCCATCCGCGGCCGCCGGCGGTGCGCGTGTTCGACGCCGGCGTCGGCGACGGCACGGTGCTGACGCGGGTGATGCGCTCGATGCATCACAAATTCCCGACCATGCCGTTCCAGATCGTCGGCAAGGAAATCAGCCTCGAGGACGTGCGCCTCGCGCTGCAAAAGATGCCCGACCGCTTCATGGAGCATCCCTCGACCGTCGTCGTCCTCACCAACCTCGCTTACGCCGACGCGCCGTGGCTCGCCGCCAAGTCGCTGTCGGCCGCGACCTCGATGGTGTGGAAGGAAGTCGCGCTCGACGGCAACACCGCGCATTCCTTCGAGGAGCAGATCACCGCGCTGGAGCCGTTCCTCGCCGAATCCTGGAAAGCCAAGGTGTCGCCGACCAGCGGCAATCCGGTTTACGAGCGCCCGGTCGTGCTGGTGCTGTACCGCAACGATCACCGCTTCATGCTCGATCAGGTGATCCCGAAGCCGGGCGGCTCGCATGCCGACTACGATCTGGTCATCGCCTCGCAGCCTTATCGCGCCCGCGCCTCGCTGGAGTTCAAGGCCAAGCGCGTCTTGGCGCCACTCGCCCGTGCGCTCGGTCCCGGCGGCCGCATGATCACCATCCAGTCCTACGGCAACGATCCCGGCATGGAGATCGTCCACAAGGTCTGGCCCGACGACAATCCGTTCATGCACAGCCGCCACGATCTCCTCAAGGAGACCAAGCAGGAGCTCGGCTCGGCGGGGCGCGATCTGAACTTCAACGTCTATTCCGACCAGCGTTCGCTGTTCCGCTACGACATGCACACGCTGCCGTCCGAAGTGTCGTCGTCGATCGGCACCTCGACCTTGCTGGCCGCATGGAACGCCGCGGTCTATGTCGCACAGGTGGAGGACGATCGCCTGTCGGACATCAATTCGGACCGTCGCTATGTCGACGCCACGCGCGAGGTGCTGCAGCAGCGCGGCGGCCTTTGGTTCTTCGACGAATCCTTCGTCATCTCGAGACGCCGCCAGTAGCGCGGCGTCTTTCCAACGAAACGGGCTTTCCAGTGAACATGCTCATGAAAGCATCGCCGGCCACCATCGCGCGGCGCTTCTCGATCGAAACGACGCGGCCGAAGCCGGCCGAGATCGATGCCGTCGCCGCGGCGGTGCCGAAAGGCGCCGAGATCTACATCACCGCGGTGCCGACGCAGACCGACGACGAACTGGTCGCCGCCGCCGCCCATGCGCGCCGCGCCGGGCTCGAGCCGGTGGTGCATATCGCGGCGCGGCGGTTGCCGAGCGTCGAATTCCTGCGGGAGCGACTCGCGCGCCTTCAGGCCGAGGCGGATGTGCGCCGCCTGCTGGTGATCGGCGGTGACATCGATCCGGTCGGCCCCTTCGCCGATGCGCTGGCCGTGATCCAGAAGGGCAAATTGCCCGAGGCCGGCATCGAGCATGTCGGCATTGGCGCCTATCCGGAGGGCCATCCTGTGATTCCGCTGGACCGGCTGGTGGCCTCGCTCGATGAAAAGATCGCCGCCGCTGTGGCGCAAGGTCTGGGCGTGCGCCTCGTCAGCCAGTTCTCGTTCTCGCCGGACGAAATCGTCGCCTGGCTCAAGAAATTGCGCGCCACCGGCATCACCCAGCCGGTGAGTGTCGGCATGGTCGGCCCGACCAGCGTGCCGGCCCTGTTGCGCTTTGCCAAGCGCTGCGGCGTCGGCACCTCGCTCAAGGGCCTGATGTCCGGCGCCGCCAGCGCGCTGATCGGCAATGTCGGTCCCGACCGCATCATTCACGCGCTCGATGCCGCGCAGGCGACCGTCGGCGATGTGCAGCCGCACTATTTCACCTTCGGCAACCTCGTCGCCACCGCCGAGTACGGCACGGCGATGGCGGAGAAGGAAATCGCGGCGGCCTAACCGGCCAAGAAGTAGATTGTAGCGTGCTATAACTATAATTTAGCGTGGTATATTATTGGCTAGAGGTGTTTTCGTTCTCCTGTCCGGAGAAGGAAAGCATTTTTTGGGCATGCACATAATGGACAGCCTTCAACTCGAAATCGCTCGCTTTATAGTGGCGAAGGCGCTGCGGAAATCGCGGGTGACGTATCAACAAGTCGGAGAGGCAATTGGCTGGAACCATCCTCATGGTCGTGGCCTCGGGAAGAATCTTGAGACGATCCTTCTCCACTTGCATGATCGCGGATTGCCGCCACTCACGACGATCCTGGTAAAGAAAGGCGAACGCTATCCAGCCGAAGATGCAATGACATACATCCGTGGTGTTCTCGGTCAAATTGATATCGAGCAGGCTCAGCAGCAGGTATTTAGTTTCGATTGGCTGCGTGTGCCTGAACTGATGCCCGACAAGGATACGTTACCAAACAGCCGCAATGCCTGGCTCACTTCGTTTTGGGGATTTGCTCCAAGTGAATGGGGGTGTATTGGCTTCGCGGATGAGGGAAAACGCAACAGATATTTGAAGCTTTCAAAGCCGGGAGATATTACAGCAATCTACGTGACCAAGGGCAAAGGCCCAGAGGAAATGCGAGGCAAAGTTGTCGGAGTTCTCGAGGTCTCGCACCAGACCGGCCATGCAAGAGAATTTATTTCAGGAGATCGCTGGGCGGAGAAGGAGAATGACCCTCAATCGAGAGGAAAGTGGCTTTATGCAGTAAAGGTGACGCGTGCTTGGCGGGTAATTACTGAGGACTGGCAACCTGTAGAAGCCATCTTCCCGTCTACGTACGGAAGTGCGCATCCAGAATTTATTGGCTCAAGCGGCGTTCAAATGTCGCGCGAAGAAGCTGAGCGCTTGTTGCAATTGGACGTTTATGAAGTGCCAGTTTACGGTCAGTCGGAGCCAATAAATCCAACGATCAGCACGCTTGATGCGGCCCTTGTTCCAAGTCGCGCAGTGCCCGCTTCTTCGGGGCCCTACTGGGTGGGAGAAACTGACGGTCCCAAGCATCTTTATATACTTGAACTGACGGGAGATATAGCGGCTTATTTAGGTAGACCGCTAGCGGCTGTCGAGGGAAAGTCGGTCATTAAGGTCGGTTTCTCTAAAAGTCCGATGGCGCGCCGCGACCAAATCCAAAGCGCGTATCCTCGTGGGCAGTTCAAATGGGTAGTGGTGCGACCTGAGCCAATGCCCGAGCAGGCGCCATACTTAAATACACAGGTAGCTATTGCTGGTGAGGACGCGATGAAGAAGCGTCTTGTTGACGAGCGAGCTGAGGTCTTGGGCGGCGAGTTTTTTCTAGCCGACGACTGTCTTGTTTACAGCGCTTGGAGTGCGGGGATGTATGCCGCAAACCAAGCCCAATTGTCCCTGCGTCCAAAAAAATCCGCCGAGAGTTAAAGATTCGGCAGCATGGCGAGCTTAGTCGCCATGCTGCGATGTTCTTGCTTTCCTCTGCAGACCTTATTCAGCCGCCTGGTGACGCCACTTGCCTTCGTAGCCTTGGCGCACCACGGCCGAATACGGCGTCGGCGAGACGATGACCTTGACCTCGGTCTGCTTGTGGCGCTCGACGGTGGTCTTCTTGGTGCCGCCGTTCTCTTCGCCCCACACCAAAGTCAGTTCGGTGCCCGGCTTGGAGAACTCTTCCTCGACCCAGCCGAGCGACAGCATCTTGCGCTCGTTGTAGGAATAGCCCGAGAACATCGAGGCGCCGGCCAGCTTGCCGCGGTTCATCACCGCGTCATAGGACGACGAGGCGTAGTTCGACAGCGGCAGGTCGATGAACTTGTAGTTCTGGCCTTCGGGCGCGAGCTGCGAAGCCCAGATGCGCTCGACGTCCTTGTTCTCCCAGGCGAAGGTCACCTTCTTGCGCTTGTTCTTGCCTTCCATCGCCTGCAGCGCGTCCGAACCGATGAAATCGTGGTCGAACTTGGTGAAGGTGTTGTAGCCGAGCTCGTAAGGCGAGGTGTAGTAGTCCTCGATGTTCTTCGAGACGAAGCTGCCGCCGAGCGCCGCATTGGCCTCGTAGCTCGTGATCGGCAGCCACTCGCGATAGGCCTTGAGCTTGTCGCCGGTGTAGATCGCCGGCACGGGCGAGGGGATCCAGCCGGATTCCAGCGTGTTGGTCGCATAGGCGCGGGCGCCGACGGCAACGATGCCGAATTCCTTGCCGGCTTCCATGATCGCGTTCTTGATCACATCGACCTGATCGTAGGGCCCCCAGACCTCGAGGCCCGGTGCGCCGGCCATGCCGTGACGCAGGGCGCGAACCTTCTGGCCGGCGATGGTGATGTAGCCCATCTTGAAGAACTTGATGTCCGGCATCGTGCCGCCGTTCAGCTTCTTGATCACGTCCTGGGCCTTCGGGCCCTGGATCTGATAGCGATAGAAGCTGCGGGTCACCGGCTTGCCCATGGGGCGCGACGGCGAACGGTCATCATAGGTGGTCTTGACGTCGTAGCCGCCGGTCTTGGCGTGGAATTCGATCCAGTTGGCGGCGGGGTTGCGGCCGACATAGACCATGCTGTTTTCGGCGAGATAGAACAGGATGCCGTCGCCGATGACATGGCCGTAAGGCGTCACGGGCGCGAACTGCTTGGCCTGGTCGACATTGAAATTCTTGAACGAGTTGGTCGACAGGTAGGACAGGAGCTTGACGGTGTCCGGGCCTTCGACGAACAGGTTGACCATGTGGTGCGACTGATCGAACAGCACGCAGCTGTGGCGCCACGCGCCCTGCTCGTCACGCCAGTTGGTGAACTCGGGAGCGACGACCGGGTAGACATAGGCGCCGATCTGCGAATTCCGCATCATCGACACGATGTCGCCGCTCTCCTTGATCTTTTCTTCCAGATTTTTCGCCATCTCGTCTCACTCCCACGTGTTGTGTTTCATTGACTGCGAGCGTCCGGCCGAACGTCTTTCCGGGCCGGAAAACCGCAAGGCCGTATACAGCCGGTCGGTGTCGCTTGCGTAAAACCAGAAATTTGCGCCAAAATCGATCCCGGAATGAGGCCGGATTTGGCATTTGGTCTATTCCTCGTATACAACAGGCTTCCGAGCGTCCTCAAGGATTGGGCAGAAAAAAAGGAGCCCACCGGTGCCCACCCCACCCGCTGAGCCCGACCGCGCCTCCTCCCAGACCGTCAAGGCCCAGCTTGCGCTGCGCGACCTGATCCTGTCCGGCGGTCTCAAGCCGGGAGACCGGGTGTCGGAGCTGTCGCTGGTCGATCGGCTCGGCATGTCGCGTACGCCGATCCGCATGGCGCTGGTCCGCCTGGAGGACGAGGGCTTCCTCGAAGCGATCCCGTCCGGCGGTTTCGCCATCAAGGCCTTCACCGAGCGCGACGTCTACGACGCCATCGATCTGCGCGGCATGGTCGAGGGTTTTGCCGCGCGCATTGCCGCCGAGCGCGGCGTGCCCGGCGGTCTTATCCGCGATATGAAGAACGCGTTGCGGCAGATTGATGACATCGCCGCCTTGCCGGAACTGAGCGTCGATCATTTCTCCGAATACGTCGATCTCAACGGCCGCTTTCATGCGCTGCTGGCGGAGGCCGCCGACAGCCCGGTGGTCAGGCGCCAGATCGAGCGCGTGTCGAACCTGCCCTTCGCCTCGCCGTCGGGCTTCGTCATGGTGCAGGCCATGCTTCCCGAGGCGAGACACATTCTCACCATCGCGCAGGACCACCACCACTGCGTGGTCCGCGCCATCGAGGATCGCGAAGGCATGCGCGCCGAATCGCTGATGCGCGAGCATGCGCGGCTGGCGCAACGCAATCTGCAGCTCGCGCTCGGCGATCAGGGCACGCGCAGCCTGGTACCGGGCGTCGTCCTCATCCGTGGCGGCGCTCTCGTATGACCAAAGAAGAGTTCCGCCGCGGCTGACGCTGCCCACTCATCGTGCTAAGGCACCCCCGAATTGACGCCGCGGGCGGGGATAAATCCCACGGCGATTTTTGGAGGAAGTGAATGTCCCAGAGAAGCAAACCGCCGTTCCGCGCCGATCAGGTCGGCTCCATCCTGCGCACCACCGCGATCCATGAGGCGCGGACCAAGCACGAAAAGGGCGAGATCACCGACGCGCAGCTCAAGGCGATCGAAGACGCCGAAATCATCAAGATCATCAAGAAGCAGGAAGAACTCGGCCTCCAGCCCGTCACCGACGGCGAATTCCGCCGCGCCTGGTGGCATTACGACTTCTTCGGCATGCTCGACGGCGTTGACGTCGTTCCGTCCGATCACGGCATCCAGTTCCAGGGCGTTCAGACCAAGATGCAGGTGCTGAACATCACCGGCAAGATCGGCTTCTCCGCCAGTCACCCGATGCTCGAGCACTTCAAGTTCCTCAAGGCGCACACCAGCCGCACGCCGAAGATGACCATTCCGGCGCCGAGCGTGATGCACTTCCGTCTCGAGCCGGATGCGGTCAAGACCAGCGTCTATGCGAATCGCGACGCGATTTTCGACGACCTCGCCATCGCCTATCAGAAAGCTGTGAAGGCGTTCTACGACGCCGGCTGCCGCTACCTGCAGTTCGACGACACCGCCTGGGCCTATCTGTGCTCGCAGGACGAACTGAAGAAGGCGCGCGACCGCGGCCTCGATGTCGATCATCTGCAGGACAGCTACACCAGGATGATCAACAAGGCGCTGGAAGCCAAGCCGGCCGACATGGTCATCACCACGCATGTCTGCCGCGGCAACTTCCGCTCGACCTTCATCTCGTCGGGCGGCTACGAGCCGGTGGCGCAGAACCTGCTCGAGAAGTGCAACTACGACGGCTACTTCCTCGAATACGACACCGACCGCGCCGGCGGTTTCGAGCCGCTGCGCTTCCTGCCCAAGGGCAACAAGGTCGTGGTGCTCGGTCTTGTCACCTCGAAGTCCGGCACGCTCGAGAAGAAGGAAGACATCAAGAAGCGCATCGAGGAGGCGACCAGGTTCGTCGCGCTCGACCAGCTCGCGCTGTCGCCGCAGTGCGGCTTCGCCTCGACCGAGGAAGGCAATACGCTGGCCGAGGACGAACAGTGGGCCAAGTTCAAGATGATCCTCGATATCTCGAAGGAAGTCTGGGGCTGATCTTCTGCCCTCTCCCCGCTGGCGGGGAGAGGGTGGCTTGTATCGCGATTACGCGATGCAAGCCGGGTGAGGGGGCGCTAAACTCGCGCTCCAACGGCCCCTCACCCGATTGTCTTCGTTGCACTCAGACAATCGACCTCTCCCCGCATAGGCGGGCGGACGCTCGCCGTCCGGCGAGCTATGCGGGGAGAGGTAAAGAAAGAGCGTACTGAGTCATATGCCCCTCAACGTCGAAGCCCTTCTCGCCGCGCAGTTGCCACCCATCGAGCGAACCTATGGTCCGAAGGATTGCATCCTTTATGCGCTCGGCGTCGGCCTCGGTTACGACCCGACCAATGAGGACGAACTCGCCTTCGTCTACGAGAAGAACATCAAGGTGCTGCCGACTTTCGCGGTGGTGCCCGCCTTCGACTACAGGTGGATGCTGCGCCCCGAATTCGGCCTGACCTGGAGCCACATCGTTCACGGCGAGGAGGCGATCGTCCTGCATGCGCCGATCCCGCCGCAAGGCACGGTGATCGGCCGCGAGCATGTCGTGGATGTCGTTGACAAGGGCGAGGGCAAAGGCGCACTGCTGTTTCATGAGCGCAGCCTGATCGACAAGGCGACCGGCACGCTGCTCGCCACGCTGAAGCAGACCACGTTCTGCCGCGCCGATGGCGGCTTCGCCGCGACGTCGGGCGGCGCGCGGCGCGACACGCCCGCGGCGCATCCCATTCCCGATCGCGCGCCGGATATCGTCTGCGATTTGCCGACGCGTCCGGAGATGGCGCTGCTCTACCGGCTGTCGGGCGACGAAAATCCGCTTCACGCCGAGCCGGCTTTCGCGCGCGCGGCCGGTTTCCCGCGGCCGATCCTGCACGGCCTCGCCACCATGGGCGTCGCCGGACACGCCCTGCTCAAGTCGGTCTGCGGCTACAACCCCGAGCGGCTAAAGGTCATGTCGGTGCGCTTCTCCGCGCCGGTGTTTCCCGGCGAAACCATCCGCACCGAGATCTGGCAGGATAGCGGCAAAGCCGGCGCTGTTGTCACGTTTCGCGCCCGTGTTAAGGAACGGGATGTCCTCGCCATCAATAACGGGCGGGCGGAAATAGCTCAGTAGAGGAAGCGCATGACTGGACCGCAAGAGAACTATGCCGACATTCGCGAGTCCGTGCGCGCGCTGTGCGACAGGTTCCCCGGCGAATACTGGCGCGAACTCGATCGCGACCGCGCCTACCCGACGGCGTTCGTCAAGGCCCTCACCGAGGCGGGGTATCTCGCCGCGCTGATCCCGGAAGAGTTTGGCGGCAGCGGCCTGCCGGTGTCGGCGGCGGCCGCGATCATGGAAGAGATCCATGCGGCCGGCGGCAATGGCGCGGCCTGCCACGCGCAGATGTACACGATGGGCACCATTCTGCGGCACGGCTCGCCGGCGCAGAAGGAGCGCTATCTGCCCAAGATCGCCACCGGCGAATTGCGCCTGCAGGCTTTCGGCGTCACCGAGCCGACCTCCGGCACCGATACATTGTCGCTGCGCACCGTGGCGCGGCGCGGCGGCGACGAATACGTCATCAACGGCCAGAAGATCTGGACCTCGCGCGCCGAGCATTCCGACCTGATGCTGCTGCTGGCGCGCACGACGCCGAAGGAAGAGGTGAAGAAGCGCACCGACGGCCTGTCGGTGTTCCTGGTCGATATGCGCAAGGCGCTCGAAGCCGGGACGCTGACCATCAAGCCGATCCGCACCGTGATGAATCACGCCACCACGGAAGTGTTCTTCGACGACCTCCGCGTGCCGGCAGAAAATCTCATCGGCGAGGAAGGCAAGGGCTTCCGTTACATTCTCTCGGGCATGAACACCGAGCGCATCCTGATCGCGTCGGAATGCATCGGCGACGCCAAATGGTTCATCAGGAAGGCGGCCGATTACGCCAAGGAGCGCGTGCTGTTCGGCCGGCCGATCGGCCAGAATCAGGGCGTGCAGTTCCCGATCGCGCGCGCCTATGCGCAGATGCGGGCCGCCGAGCTGATGGTGCATGAGGCCTGCCGCAAATACGAAGCCGGCGAGGATCTCGGCGCCGAGGCCAATATGGCCAAGCTGCTCGCCGCCGATGCGTCATGGGCCGCCGCCGACATGTGCGTGCAGACGCATGGCGGCTTCGGCTTCGCCGAGGAGTATGACGTCGAGCGCAAATTCCGCGAAACGCGCCTCTATCAGGTGGCGCCGATTTCGACCAATCTCATTCTGTCGTATCTGGCCGAGCACGTGCTCGGTCTGCCGAGGTCGTATTAGTATCTTCCGTCGTCCCCGCGAAGGCGGGGACCCAAACGCCGTAGCCTATCGATGGGACACGGAGTATGGGTCCCGGGTCTCGCTGTCGCTCGCCCGGGACGACATTGAAATGGAAGTTTCCCATGTCCCTCCCGCTTGAAGGCATCCTGGTCGTCTCGGTCGAACAGGCGGTGGCCGCGCCGCAATGCACGTGCCGCCTCGCCGATGCCGGCGCGCGCGTCATCAAGGTCGAGCGCCCGGAAGGCGACTTCGCGCGGCATTACGATTACATCGTTCATGGCGAGAGCGCGCATCTGGTCTGGCTCAACCGCGGCAAGGAGTCCGTGGTCTGCGACCTCACCAGGGACGAGGACAAGGCCCTGCTCGAGGCCATGCTGGCGAAGGCCGATGTCTTCGTGCAGAACCTCAAGCCCGGCGCGCTCGGCAAGCTCGGCTTCTCCTTCGAGCGCCTGCGCAAGGATTATCCGAAGCTGATCTGCGCATCGATCTCGGGCTACGGCGAGAGCGGTCCGTTCGCGCAGCGCAAGGCCTATGATTTGTTGATCCAGGCCGAGTCCGGCCTGTCGTCGGTGACCGGCGGCCCCGAAGCGCCGGCGCGCGTCGGCGTCTCGGTGGTCGATATCGCGGCCGGGTTGAGCGCCTATGAGGCGATCCTCGAAGCGCTCATCCGCCGCGGCCGCACCGGCGAGGGCGCCACCATCTCGGTGTCGATGTTCGACGCCATGGCGGAGTGGATGACCATTCCCTTGCTCAATCAGGAATGGGGCAATCCCTTCCGGCGCGTCGGCCTCAATCACCCGACCATCGCGCCCTACGGCGTGTTCCGCACGCGCGACGGCGCCGATATCCTGATCTCGATTCAGAACGATCGCGAATGGCGCGTGCTGGCCGACAAGGTGCTCGGCAATGCCGCGCTCGGCGACGACGCGCGCTTTGCCACCAATCCGCAGCGTCAGGCCAACCGCGCCGAGACCGATGCGGCGGTCGCGGCGGTGTTCGGCGCCGAGGATGTCGAGCCCTTGATGAAGAAACTGGCGGCCGCGGACATCGCCTTCGCGCGCGTCAATGATTCCGCGCTGCTGTCCACGCATCCGCATTTGCGCCGCGTGACCGTCAATACGCCGAGCGGTCCGGCCTCGACGCCGGCGCCGGGCGCGCGCTTCGTCGGCGAGGAGCGGCACTACGGCGATATCCCCGCGCTCGGTTCGCACAATGAGACGATCCGCAAGGAGTTTGGCGGGAAGTAGATGGCCGCGCGCGCCGCGGCCTAGTCCATCGCGTGAATGACTTCGTCTTCCTTCCTGGCGCCCTGATTGGCCTTGCGCGTCGAGCCGATCATCAGCACCAGCGGCATCGCCGCGATGGTCAAGAACATCAGCAGCTTGAAGTCGTTGAGATAGGCGATCATGTTGGCCTGCTGCGTGATCAGGCCGTCCAGCATCGCCTTGCCGGCGTCGGTGTTGAGGTTGATCGCGCCGGTGACATCGGGAAATTGCAGATTGCTGTTGAACGGCGTGATGTTGGCGCCGAGCCGCTCGTGCATATAGGTCGTCTTGCTGGTCAGGTTGGCGATCACCATCGAGATGCCGATCGACGAGCCGATGTTGCGGACCAGGGTCGTGATGGCGGCGGCGCCGTTGCGCATGTGGCCCGGCAGCGTCAGGAACGCCACCGAGGTGATCGGCACGAACAGCAGGCCGAGCCCGACGCCCTGGATGATGCTGGTGATGACGATCGTGTGCTGCTGGGTGTCGAGCGACCAGCCCGTCATCTCGTAAAGCGTGCCGGCGGTGATGAGCAGCCCGAGGAAGATGAGATTGCGCGTTTCGGTCAGGCGCATCAGCCGCGGCGCCACCATCATGGTGAACAGCGTGCCGACGCCGCGCGAGCCGAGCAGGAGGCCGGCGGTCTGGATCGGATAGCCGAGCAGGTTCTGCATGAACGGTGTCACCAGCGCCATGGTGCCGAACAGCACCACGCCGATTACCACCATGAACATGACGCCGGACAGGAAGTTGCGGTCCTTGAACATGTCGAAGTTCACGAAGGCGCGGTCGGTCGTCAGCGAATGGGCGAAGAAGTAGTAGAAGCCCGCCGCCGAGATGATGGTTTCGACCCAGATTTCGCGCGCCTCGAACCAGCCGACCTGTTCGCCGCGGTCGAGCAGCAGCTGCAGCGAGCCGATGCCGATGGCGAGCGCGGCGAAGCCGAACCAGTCGAAGCGAAGGTGGTTCTGCTTGTCGGTGTCTTCCATGAAAAACATCATGCCGATCACGGTCAGCACGCCGATCGGCAGGTTGATCAGGAACACCCAGTGCCACGAATAATTGTCGGTCAGCCACGCGCCCAGGGTCGGGCCCATGATCGGGCCGAGCATCACGCCGATGCCCCACATCGCCATGGCCTGGCTGCGCTCCTGCGGCGAATAGGAATCGAGCATCACGGCCTGCGACAGCGGCACCAGCGCCGCGCCGGCCATGCCCTGCAGCAGGCGGAACAGCACCATCTGCTCGATGTTCTGCGCCAGCGCGCAGAGCAGCGACGCGACGGTGAAACCGGCGACGCAGGCGATGAACACGCGCTTGCGGCCGAAGCGATCGGCCAGCCAGCCGACCGGCGCGGTCATGATCGCCGCGGCGACGATGTAGGAGGTGAGCACCCAGTTGACCTGGTCGAGCGAGGCCGACAGCGAGCCCTGCATGTAGGGCAGCGCGACGTTGGCGATCGTGGTGTCGAGCGCCTGCATGATGGTCGCGGTCATGGCGCAGACCGTGATCAGCAGGCGGCGTGCGCCGCTCGGCAATGGTTTGGTGTGGGCGCTCATTTTATTACGACTTTCGCCTTCGCTTCAGGCGCTGATCCAGTTTCCGTTCATTCCCGCGAAAGCGGGAATCCAGCTCGAGCGCGCAGGCATTTCTCGTGACACTAGGTCCCCGCTTTCGCGGGGCCGAGCGGGCACCCGCTTGCGTTTGTCAGTTCGAGGCCTCCGCGCTCGACATGAACGGGATGCGGCTGTGATGCGTGTCGATATCGATGGTGGTGCTCATGCCGGTGCGCAGACGGCTGAGGTCCTGGTTCTTGTCGAAGGCGATCCGCACCGGCACGCGCTGGACGACCTTGACCCAGTTGCCGGTGGCGTTCTGCGCCGGCAGGATCGAGAACTGCGAACCGGTGCCGGGGCTCACCGCGATCACGGTGCCGGTAAAGGTGCGGTCCGGAAAGCTGTCGACGCTGAGCGTCGCCTTCTGGCCGAGCCGCAGATAGGTGATGTCGGTTTCCTTCGGATTGGCATCGACCCACGGATTGGCGTCGTCGATCACGCTGAAGATCGGCGCGCCGGCGGCGACGAAGCGGCCGAGCTGGATGTTGTCCACCTGGGTCGCGGTGCCGTCGATCGGCGCGCGCAAGGTGGTGTGCGCCAGATCGCGCTCGGCATTGTCGGCCGCCGCTTTCGCCTCGGTATAGGCCGGGAACTTCTCCAGCGGCAGATTGGCGTCACCCAGCAACGAGGCCAGGGTCGTGTCGCGCTGCTGCTCGGCATATTGCGCCTGCAACTGCGCCGCCACCACCGCGGCCGCCGACGCATCGACGTCCGCCGCCGAACCGGCCTGCGAGGCGACCAGCTTCTGCTTGCGCTCGAGGTCGCGCTGCTTGAGTTCGACGTTCCGTTCGGCAAGGTCGGACAGCTTGATGAGCGAGGCGAGATTGGCCTTGGTCTTGTCGTAATCGCTGCGCGCGGTGGCGAGCTTGGCTTTGGCCTGCGCCAGCGCCAGTTCGAACGGCACGCTGTCGAGCGAGAGCAGTTCGTCGCCGGCCTTCACATGCTGGCCTTCGCGCACGGCGACCTTCATCACCTTGCCGGAGATGTCCGGCGTGATCAGCACTTTCTGCGCGCCGACATAGGCGTTGTCGGTCGAGACGTAGCGGCCGCCCATGAGATAGATCGCGCCGCCGATCAGCGCCGCCGCGAGCGGCAATACGATCAGCAAGGTTCGGCGCAGGTTGCGCCTGTTCGGCGCAGCGGCCTGCGTCGGCGCTCCCGCGGCGATGCCGGGCGGGGTCTCCGGGGCGCTCTTGGCGTCCGGGGCGGGAACGACTTTCAGAACACTGTCACTCATGATGCTGCGACTTTGCTGGATTCGGAATCGGTGGTGGGGGAAGTGCGGCCGATGGCGGCGCGCAGGTTTTCGCGCATGACGCCGAGGTCGGCGTGCAGGCGGTCGATGGCCTTGTCGTCGAGGCCGTCGAGCACCTGGCCCATGACTTCTTCGCCGAGCGCAGTCAGCCGATCGAGCAGCGGGCGCGCGGCGGGCGTCAGATAGAGGCGGTTGGCGCGGCGGTCGTTGGGGTCGGGGCGTCGCTCGATGAGGCCGTTTTCGGCGAGGCGGTCGAGCAGGCGGGTCAGCGAAATCGGCTGCAGGTCGAGCAGTTCGGCAAGTTCCGACTGCTTGAGACCTTCGCAGCGGTTGAGCCGGGACAGCACCGCCCACTGGGCACGGGTGGCGCCGTAGCGGCGCGCGCTCTGGTCGGCGTAGGTTTTCATCAGACGAGCTACGTCGTTGAGAACAAACGCAATTTCTTTTCGGATCGTCGGCACGGCGGCAATGGCTCCTGGCTGTGTGCCCTCTTATAATAAGCATCCTTATAATATGATCGAGGCCTTAAAGGTCCCGGAAAAGGGACAGATCAGCCCTGCGGCTGCTGCATGGCACTATCGCGCCGGCGCGAACGCGCGTGGGAGGGAACTATCCCTGCTCGGCCACCACTTCCGCCTTCAGATTGACGCTGGAGCGGACGCCGATATCGGCGAAGTGGTTGTCGAGGAAGCGCCGGGCCGCGCGCTGGCCGAGCTTGTGCAGCAGCTCGAGCGATTCAAAATCGTTGCGCAGTTTGGTCGAGGCGGAGAAGCGCTCGCCGAGTCCGTCCATGACGATGCGGTGCACGTTGATGTGACGATACTCGTTCGGCCCGGTGCCGTGCGGCAGGCGATGCTGATCGATCAGCCGGTTGACGAATTCGATGGCGCGCAGCTCCGCCATCAGCGCCGAGTTGAAGGTGATCTCGTTGACGCGGCCCATGATCTCGCGCGTCGTCTGCGGGATTTTCTTGCGCATCACGGGGTTGATCTGGACGATCAGCACATCCTCGGTCTGGGTCGAGCGGAAGAACGGGAAGATCACCGGATTGCCGAGATAGCCGCCATCCCAGTACGGCACGCCGTCGATCTCGACGGCCTGAAACACCGCCGGCAGACAGGCCGAGGCCATCACGGCTTCGGCGGAAATCTTGTCCTTGGGAAAAATGTGTAGCTTCCCCGTCTGCACATTGGTCGCGGCGATGAAGATCGGCCGGCCATCCTTGCGCAGGCCGTCGAAATCGACGAAGCGCTCGACCAGATCCTTCAGCGGATTGATGTTGAGCGGGTTGACGTCATAAGGCGACAATTGCTGCGACCATGCCGACAGCCAGTTGAAGGTCGGCGAGCCGTCGCCGGGCCACAGCGCGAATAATTTGTCCGTGATGGCGCGCTGCACCGCCGGCAGATCGCCGCCGAGGCTCGCCGCGCGCCAGAAATCGGCAAGACGCTTGCGCGCTTCCTCGGGGCCGCCGCGGTTGAGACCGTCGGCCAGCATCACCGCGTTCACCGCGCCCGCCGAGGTGCCGGAAATGCCTTCGACGGCGAGGCGCCCGTCGTCCAGCAGATGATCGAGCACGCCCCAGGTAAAGGCGCCATGCGCGCCGCCGCCCTGCAGCGCCAGGTTGATGCGCTTCTTCTTTCCCTGCGGCTTGGGCTGATCGTCCTTCTGATCGCCCCAGAACAGCCGGGAGAGGAAGTCGTTCATGGGCGGTACGCCATCACTGCGCGGTCCAGCCGCCGTCGATGGAATAGGCCGAGCCGGTGATCGAGGCCGCCGCGTCGCTCGACAGGAACACCGCGAGCGCGCCGATATTCTCCGGCTTGGTGAACTGATGCATCGGCTGCTTCTCCGACAGGAGCGCGATCTCCGCCTCGCGCGGCGATTGACCCGAGGCCGCGGCGCGGGCGTCGATCTGCTTCTGCACCAGCGGCGTCAGCACCCAGCCGGGGCAGATGGCGTTGCAAGTGACGCCGTCATTGGCGGCTTCGAGCGCGACGACCTTGCTGAGGCCGACAATGCCGTGCTTGGCCGCGACATAGGCGACCTTCTGCGCGCTGGCGACGAGGCCGTGCGCCGAGGCGATGTTGATGATGCGGCCCCACTTGCGCTTCTTCATGCCGGGCATCGCCGCGCGGATGGAATGAAACGCCGACGACAGATTGATGGCGATGACCGCGTCCCAGCGCTCGACCGGGAAGTCCTCGATATTGGCGACGAACTGGATGCCCGCATTGTTGACCAGCACATCGAGCGCGCCGAACTCCTTCTCCGTCGTCGCCACCATCTCGGCGATCTCCGCCGGCCTCGACATGTCGGCGCCCGAATACTTCGCCTTGACGCCGAACTCCTTCTCCAGCCCGGAGCGGATCGCCTCGATCGCGTCCTTGTCGCCGAAGCCGTTGAGCATGATGTTGGCGCCGTCGGCGGCCAGCGCCCGCGCGGTGGCGAGGCCGATGCCGGAGGTCGAGCCGGTGACGAGTGCGGTTTTGCCTTTGAGCATGAAATTCCTCGTGACGTTGAGGGCCGGGAGGCGGCGCAGGGGACGAACGGGTCGGAGGCTGCCCGGAACCTGCCCCTATTTTTATTGCGTCGCAATATATATGTTCGGGACGGCGACCTTGAAGCCGCCTTCGGCTACAATGATGTGACAAAAGGCCGGCAGATCAACGAACAGGTTACCGTGGCGAAAAAAGCGCAGGCGCACGAGCATAGTCACGATCACGATCACGATCACGATCACGGTCAGTATCTTGGCCGCGCGGTGTTCCCGACGCCGGATCATGACCATGGCCGCTGTGCCGCGGACGCCATCGCGCATGCCGAGCAGATTTGCTTGTCCAAGAAGGAACGCCTGACGCCGATCCGTCGCCGCGTGCTCGAGGCGCTGCTGGCAAGCCATGCGCCGCTCGGCGCGTACGAATTGATCGATCGCCTCGCCGACGGCGGCGAGGGCCGCCCGGCGCCGATCACGATTTATCGCGCGCTCGATTTCCTGCGCGAGCAGGGCCTTGTCCATCGCATCGAGAGCCGCAACTCGTTCATCGCCTGCGTGCACAACCACGAAAGCGGCGATCCGGTGGTGTTCCTGATCTGCGACGTCTGCGGCGCGGTCGGCGAAGCGACCGGCGCCGGCATCGCCGACGCCATCAAGGCCGCGACCCGCGTGGCCGGCTTCGCGCCGAAGACGCCGGTGATCGAGATTTCCGGCACCTGCGCGCATTGCAGAGCCGCCTGATCTGGGCCGCCGCGCCGGCGATTGGCGCGGGGCTTCCGGCGCGTTAAAGGTTGCACCGGCATAATCTCATGCCGCCGGGAATTGCCGCTTCATGTCGTCGCCTGTTTCGCCGGGGCCATCCGCTCCGCCGCCTCACCATCACACCACGCGTCCGCTCGATACGATGGCCCTCGCCGTCACCGTTGTGGTGTGCCTGTCCTGGGGCTTTAACCAGACCGCGGTGAAGCTGGCGATTCACGACATCCCCGCCTTGACGCAGGGCGCCATCCGCTCGGCGATCGGGATGACGATCGTGACGCTCTGGTGCTGGTTGCGCGGCATCCCGCTGTTCCGCCCGGATGGCACCTTGTGGGTGGGCCTGCTCGCCGGTCTGCTGTTCGGCGCCGAGTTCGCGCTGATCTATCAAGGGCTCGCTTACACGACCGCGACGCGGGCCTCCGTGTTTCTTTACCTGGCGCCGTTTCTGGTCGTTCTCGGCGGCCGCATCCTGCTGCCCGGCGATCGCTTCCGCGTGTCGCAATGGGCGGGGCTGCTGCTGTCCTTCGCCGGCATGATCATCGCGTTCGGCGTTCCGACGCCGGCCCTCGATCCGCGGCAGACGCTCGGCGATATCCTCACCCTCATCGCCGCGGTGCTGTGGGCCTCGACCACGCTGCTGATCAAATCGAGCCGCGCGCTGAACGCCACGTCGCCGGAAAAGGTGCTGCTCTATCAACTCCTGATGTCCACCCCGATCATCGCCCTGTTGTCGTGGTTCTCGGGCGAGCGCGTGACGCACTGGCCGGATCAGCAGGCGCTGGCCATGATGGCGTACCAGTCGATATGGGTCGTGAGCGTCACCTTCGTGGTGTGGTTCGCCCTCATCAAGAAATTTTCGGCCAGCCGCGTCTCGGCCTTCACGGTGCTGACGCCGCTGTTCGGGGTCGCCGCCGGCCATTTCGTCATGGGCGATCCGATCACCCCGGCGTTTCTGGTGGCCGTGGCCTTCGTCCTCGTCGGCCTGGTGCTGGTAAACCGGGCGAAATAGGGCTCTGGCGCCTGCGTTGACCCTGCCATATTTGTCTGGCACTCCCGTGCCGTCAGGATAGCCAGATGAGCCCCGCCCCCCGTCACAGAACCGTTGCAGTCGATGTTGCCGGCGTCACCGTCGGCGGCGGCGCGCCGATCGTCGTGCAGTCGATGACCAACACCGACACGGCGGACGTCGAGGGCACCGCGCGCCAGATCGCGGCGCTCGCGCGCGCCGGCTCGGAACTGGTGCGCATCACGGTGGACCGCGATGAGGCCGCCGCCGCGGTGCCGGCGATCAAGGAGCGGCTCGCGCAAATGAATGTGCGCGTGCCCATCGTCGGCGACTTCCACTATAACGGCCATACGCTGCTCAACGATTTCCCCGGCTGCGCCGAGGCGCTCGACAAGTACCGCATCAACCCGGGCAATGTCGGCTTCAAGAACAAGCGCGATCCGCAGTTCACCCAGATCGTCGAGATGGCGATCAGGCACGGCAAGCCGGTGCGCATCGGCGTCAACTGGGGCTCGCTCGATCAGGAGCTTCTGACGAAGCTGATGGACGAGAACTCGCGCTCGGCCAATCCGATCGACGCCCGCGCGGTGACGCATGAAGCGATGGTGCAGTCGGCGCTGCTGTCGGCGGCGCGCGCCGAGGAGATCGGCCTGCCGAAGAACCGCATCATCCTGTCGGCCAAGGTCTCGGCGGTGCAGGATCTCATCGCGGTTTACACCGAGCTCGCGCGCCGTTCCGACTACGCGCTGCATCTGGGTCTCACCGAAGCCGGCATGGGCACCAAGGGCATCGTCGCCTCGGCGGCGTCGATGGGCGTGCTGCTGCAGCAGGGCATCGGCGACACGGTTCGTATTTCGCTGACGCCCGAGCCGGGCGGCGACCGCACCCGCGAGGTGCAGGTCGGGCAGGAACTGCTGCAGACCATGGGGCTGCGCACTTTCGTACCGCTGGTCGCGGCCTGCCCCGGCTGCGGCCGCACCACCTCGACCACGTTCCAGGAACTGGCCTCCGACATCCAGAGCTTCATTCGCGACTCCATGCCGGAATGGAAGACGCGCTATCCCGGCGTCGAGACGCTCAACGTCGCGGTGATGGGCTGCATCGTCAACGGCCCGGGTGAATCCAAGCACGCCGATATCGGCATCTCGCTGCCCGGCACCGGCGAGCTGCCGACCGCGCCGGTGTTCATCGACGGCAAGAAGGCCGCCACCTTGCGCGGTGCGACACTGAGCGCCGACTTCAAGCAGATGGTGATCGACTATATCGAACGCCGCTGGGGCACCGGCTCGCGCACCGCGGCCGAGTAACAGCCATCCCGCTTCATTCGAAAGAACGCGCGTGAAAGCCAAATCCGTCCTGCTGACCTTCCTCGCGCTCGGCGTGCTCATGATCGGCATCACGATCTATTACGCCGCGACCATCGACCGCGCGCAGCGCGATATCGACACCGTGGTCGCGCCGGACGGCCGCTACAAGGCGGTGCACATGCGCGTGTACGGCGACAAGCCGGAGCCGTTCTGCGTCGATACCATCGCCATTTATCTGGCGCTCTATCCGGAGAGCTTCGTCTCGTCGAAACGCGCCTATGAGGTCTTTGGCGGCCCTTGCGCCACGCCATCGAGGAACGCCCCGGCGCCGAAGATGGAATGGACGGATAACAAGACGGTGCGCATCACCTACGCCGCGCCCGCCGACAAGCCGCCGCGCATGCGCGACAAGGACGCCTCGCTCTTCGTCGATATCGAGTGGGTGAAGGCGAACTGACGTTTGCTCAGCCCGTCAGCGCGCTTGACGCTGTCCGCGATCGCGCCGCCATCCCGATACCGGCTTTGCGTTGATTTGCGTCAAAGGCCGCCTTGACCCTCAATCTAGGATTGATCGTCTTTCCGCTGCAACGAGGTTGTGCGATGGCGATCTTCACGATCACGAACGAGCGCATCAGGTTCACGAACAACGACGGTCAGGGCCAGCAGAGGACTCCCGCGGTCGGCCGCCAGCTCAAGTTTGCGCTGTCGGCTTCCCTCTCGGCCGGGAGCGTCACATTCAACAAACAAGTGCTGACTCTGAACGACGCCGGCTTGTTCGTCGTATCGGGTTGCCCGATGGCCGCCGATCCGTTGACCATCGGTCTGAGGGTCGATGGCACGGAGACGGACAAGAGATTTTCCGAAAGCGGAAATGGCGAAACGCAGGTCGTTTTGACCGGCACGTCTTCCCAACACGTGGTCGTGGATGTGCCGATCAAGGAAGTGCGCAGTGCGACTGACTCCGAAACGGCTGCGAATGGCAAGCCTCGCAAGAAGCCGCAGAAAACAACGTTCCATCTCGGTTTCGTTTTCGAGGTCAAGGCGTCCGACACACAGTATGATCGCCAGCAGCGGGCGCAAAAATTCGTGCCGGACCTCAACAAGGCTCTCGATGCGGTGTTGCCCGTCGCCAATGCGGGCTGCGCCATCAATCGGGATGATGTCTTCGATCTCCTGATGAACACGGCCAATCACGAGAGCGATTTCTTCAGGGCCGTTTCGCAGTATTACAACGGCAAGGGGCGGGGCCTCGTTCAGATGGAGGAAAAGACCTACAACAGCCTGTGGGTCAACTTCCTGTCGCAGCCGGGCAAGGCCGAGTTGGCCCAGTCCCTCCGGCAACTTGCCGGCTCGGGCGCGGCGCGGCCCAAGGTGAGCTCCTTAAAGTCGAATACTGTCTTCGCCGCCGCCATGGCGTTCACGCGCTACCTCGAACATGCGGACGGTAAAGACATTCCGTCCAAGGGCGATCGTGCGGCGCAGGCTGAGTATTGGCTCGACCACTATCGGATGAGACGGGCGGACGAGACTCCGGAAAAATGGGAAGACCTGAAAAAGAAATTCCGGGACGATTGCGAGGCGACCTTCGGCAAGCCGGCCGCCGGGGCCGCCGCGCCGCCGCCCGCCGAACTTCCCAAGAAGAAAGTCCTTGACCAATCTTTAGGACTATGATCCATTACGGGCGCGGGCGGAGCGTGGTCGCTGTCATCTAGAGGCAATGACCGCGCGCCGCCGGCACGGCGCCCGACAATGGCGCCGTCACCGGCTTCGCCCTCGGGCGGGGCCGCGGTGGAGCGCCGGGAGGCGCAGCGCTGGTGCGTCGGGCCTCGCAAACCCGGTGCATTCGGCGCGCGCGCCTCGGGCGCCGGTCTCGCAAACCGGCACCCCACGGCGTGCGGACGCTCCCGATCGCAAGGGACGTCCAAAGGGGGTCTCGCAAGCCCCCTGGCGCCTCCCGGCGCTCCATTTCTCTTCGGAGAAAAGGAAAAGGGGTAAGGCTCGGCCCGGGCCTTTTCAAACAACAGGGCCGGCGAAGCGTTGGATGAAATCGTCAGATCAGGTTCGCGACCACGTTCACGGTCAGCGCCAGCACCACGAGATTGAAGAAGAACGACAGCGCGCCGTGCATCGACACCATGCGGCGCTGCGTCTTCGACGTGATCTGCACGTCGGACACCTGCGAGGTCATGCCGATGACCAGCGAGAAATACAGGAAGTCGCGATAGTCCGGCGCCTTGTCGCCGGGAAATTCCAGCCCGCCGATCATGTCGTCGTGGCCGCGGCCGTAATATTCGTGGGCGTAGTGAAAGGCGAAGATCGTGTGCACGAAATTCCACGACAGCACGATGGTGAGAATGGTGAGCGTGATCGCCAGCGAGCCTTCGCCGTGCTTGGCGCCGACCAGCGCGAACACCACGGCAACGAGGCTGGCGCAGGTGGCGACGACCGACAGCAGCAGAATGATGAAGCCGCCTTCGTCCTGTTCGGCGGCGCGCTTGCGGATGTCCTCGACGTCGTAGCGGCGGCGAAAGCGCGCGGCGAGCGCGAGATAAATCACGACGCCGACATCCCAACCGGCGAGCACGCGCGCGATCGGTTCGATCGGCGCGGCGAGCAGCGCCAGGGAGCAGGCGAAGCCTGCGACGACGGCGATCACGAGCTTCAAATGCGCCCGCCCGATACGGATCAGCATGGGCGGTCTGTCGGCGGGTTCGGCTTTGGCCATGGCGGTGGGCGTCGTGTTCTCAATTCCGCCGTTCGGCGATGAAGCGCGCGGCGGTGCGCAGAGTATCGGCCTTCGGCCCGAACGGCGCCAGCGCGCGATCGGCCTGTTCGATCAAACTTTCGAGTTTGGCGCGTGCGCCGTTGATGCCCAGCGCCGCGATCTGGGTCGCCTTGCCGGCCTCGGCGTCCTTGCCGGCGGCCTTGCCGAGCGTCGCGGCGTCGCCTTCGACGTCAAGCAGATCGTCGGCGATCTGGAACGCCTCGCCGATGGCCGCGCCGTATTGTTCCATGGCGGCGAGCTGCGTGGCGTTCGCCCGTCCGAGCAGCGCGCCGGCGCGGCAGGCAAAGCGCAGCAGCGCGCCGGTCTTCATCGCCTGCAAGGTGACGATCTCTTGCTCGCTCAGGGCGCGCTTGCCGGCAAAGCGGCCTTCGGCGGCGAGGTCGAGCATCTGGCCGCCGGCCATGCCGCCAAGCCCGGAGGCGCGGGCAAGCTCGCGCACCAGCGCGATGCGCACCATGGGGTCGGCTTGAACCTCGTCGCGCGCCATGATGTCGAAGGCGAGCGTCAGCAGCGCGTCGCCGGCAAGAATGGCGGTGGCCTCGTCATAGGCCTTGTGCACGGTGGGCTGGCCGCGGCGCATGTCGTCATTGTCCATCGCCGGCAGGTCGTCATGGACCAGCGAATAGCAATGCAGCAGTTCGAGCGCGCAGCCGGCCAGCAGCGCGCCGTCCCGGTTGGCGCCGAACAGCGCGGCGCTCTCGACGACAAGGAACGGCCGCAGCCTCTTGCCGCCGCCAAGCACGGCGTGACGCATCGCCGCAACAAGCCGCTCCGGCCGTGCGGTCTCGCCCGGCAGCGGCGCATCGCCGAGCAATTGCGCCAGCAGCGCTTCGCTTTGCGCGGCCACGGCGTTGAGACGGTCTGCGAAGGAGCTCATGGCCCTTGTTAGCCTTGCAGCCATCCGGCTCGCAAGCCGGTGCCGCATTCGCCGCGGCGATGGGTTACACTGGCGGCCGTGATCAGTCGTTCGGATTTCCTGCCTTCATTGCGGCCCGGATTTACCCGCCGAAAGCGGCCGGTGTGGCGCACGGTGCTGTATGCCGTGCTGGCGGTGCTGCTGCTGCCTTACGCGCTGACCCTGCTTTACGCCGTGGTTAATCCGCCCTCGACCCTGATGCTGTGGCGGACCGTGACCGGTCAGCGGGTGGTGCGGAGCTGGGTGCCGCTGGCCAAAATCGATCCGGCGCTGCCGCTGTCGGTCATCGTCGCCGAGGACGGCCGCTTCTGCAGCCATTTCGGCATCGACCTGACCGAAATCCAGAACGCCCTCGACGACGCCGAAGGTCTCGACGACGTCCGCGGCGGCTCGACGCTCACCCAGCAGGTCGCCAAGAACCTGTTTCTCTGGCAGGGCCGCAGTTACGTCCGCAAGGCGCTGGAGCTGCCGCTGGCGCTCTGGATCGACCTCGTCCTGCCGAAGCCGCGCATTCTGGAGATCTACCTCAATATCGCGGAACTCGGCCCGGACGGCGAGTTCGGGGCCGAAGAGGGCGCGAAACGGGCTTTCGGGCGGTCTGCCGCCAATCTCAGCGCCAATCAGGCGGCGCTTCTGGCGGCTTCGCTGCCCAATCCGGTCACCCGCGACGCCAAACGGCCGGGTCCGGGGCTGCGGCGTCTGGCGGGCCTGTACCAGCGCCGCGCGGCCAGCGCGCCGGAGGCGGCGGCCTGTATCCGGCAAAAGCGCTAGGTTTGGGCCGCCAAATCGCTGCCTTTGGGGCTGGTCTTGGGGCCTTTCATCCTCTATAAGCCCGGCTCCAAACCGACATTTTGCGCCTATCAGGAGTTTCACCCCATGGCTGTGCCGAAAAGAAAAACGTCGCCGTCGAAGCGCGGCATGCGTCGTTCGGCCGATGCTTTGAAGCAGCCGACCTATGTCGAAGACAAGGATTCCGGCGAGCTGCGCCGTCCGCACCACATCGACCTGAAGACCGGCATGTACCGGGGCCGTCAGGTTCTGAAGGTGAAGACCGAGGCGTAAGAACGCCTTTGATCGGCGGGAGGAAGCTGGCTCATGTACCTGCTCGGCTTTCCCCTGCTGCTGGTTCCTTTCGCGATCTACAACATCGTTGCCTTTCTCTGGGCCGGCGTAAGCTGGTCCGATGCCGCCACGCGCGTACACCTGGTGTCCGGTGGCGAGTGGACGATGTCTGCCGGCGACATTCTGATCGCCGTGTCGCTCGTTTTCCTGTTCGGCGAAATCGTCAAGGCGACGCGCATCGGCACCCGGGCGGTGGTCGATCATGCGCTGTCGCTTCTGCTGTTCCTCGCCATGATGGTCGAATTCCTGCTGGTGCCGCAGGCCGCTACCGCGACGTTCTTCCTTTTGCTTGCGATCAGCTTAGTCGACGTGCTCGCCGGTTTCGCCGTGACCCTGCGCACCGCGCAGCGCGACCTCACGGTCGAAGGGCTGCCGTCGGCGCCAACCTCCTGAGTCTTTCCCATGTCCCGTGATTTCCAGTTGCCCGGCCGTTCGCCGGTGATCGCCTGCGACGGCATGGCGGCGACGTCCCACCCGCTGGCGAGCCTCGTCGCCGTCGATATCCTGCGCGAAGGCGGCACCGCCGCCGACGCCGCGGTCGCGGCCTGCGCCACCTTGTGCGTGGTCGAGCCGCACATGACCGGCATCGGCGGCGACTGCTATGCGCTGGTGTCGAAACCCGGCAAGCCGGTATGGGGCTATAACGGCTCCGGCCGCGCCGGCGCCAAGGCTTCCGATGAAGCGCTGCGCTCGCAGGGCCTCAAGGAAATCGGCGACTCGATTCACGCCGTCACCGTGCCGGGCGCGCTCGATGCGTGGGATGCGTTGCTCAAGGCCCACGGCCGCTTCGATCTGGAACGCCTACTGCAGCGCGCGATTCGCTACGCCGAGAACGGCTGGCCGGTCGCCTCGCGCGTCGCCTGGGACTGGAAGCGTTTCGTCGGGAAACTGAGCAAGGATGCCGGCGCCAGCAAGCATTACCTGTTTAACGGCTTGCCGCCGAACGAAGGCGACATCGTCAGGTCGCCGGCGCTGGGCCAAACCTTGCGCACGCTCGGCCGGAAAGGCGCGCGGGCCTTCTACGAAGGCGAACTCGCCGACGACATGGCGGCCACTCTTGCGGCCAAGGGCTCATTCATTACCGCCGAGGATTTCAGCGCGCACCGCGGCGACGAAGTGACGCCGATATCGACTAATTATCGCGGTCTCGATCTCGTTGAAATCCCGCCGAACGGGCAGGGCATCGTCGCCCTGATCATGCTCAACATTCTCGAGAACTTCGATCTCGCATCCTTCGACCCGTTGGGGCCGGAGCGCTTCCACCTGCAGATCGAGGCCGCGCGGCTCGGCTACGCTATCCGCGACGCTCATCTCGCCGACATCGCGCATATGCGCATCAAGGTCGCCGATCTCATCGACAAGGGCTTCGCAAGGAAGCTCGCCGCGCAGATCGACATCAACAAGCGCGCCGAATTTCCCGATGCGCCGACGCCGGGCAGCGACACGATCTATCTCACCGTCGTCGACAGGGATCGCACCGCCGTCTCGTTCATCAACTCGCTGTATTCGGCTTTCGGCCTCGGCGTCTGCACCGAGAAGTCGGGCATCATGCTGACCAATCGCGGCGCCTGCTTCACGCTCGCCCGCGACCACGTCAACACCTTCGGTCCGAACAAGCGGCCGATGCATACCATCATTCCCGGCCTGACCATGAAGGATGGCCGCTGCGACATGAGCTTCGGTGTCATGGGTGGGTCGTACCAGCCGATGGGTCACGCCCAGATCGTGCTCAACATGCTCGATTACGGCATGGACGTGCAGGAGGCGATCGACTGCCCGCGCTTCATGTTCGAGGATGGACAGGTGCTGCTCGAGCGCGGCACGCCTCAGAAGACGATCGACGGCCTCAAGGCGCGCGGCCATCTGGTCGCCGACGCGACGTTGCCATGGGGCGGCGCGCAGTCGATCAGGATCGACTGGCAGCGCGGCGTGCTGATCGGCGGCTCCGAGCCGCGCAAGGACGGCCTGGCGCTCGGTTACTGATGTTCGGGCGGAAGATTCAGACCAGCGCCGCGGCGGCGCGGTAGGCCGCCAGCGCTTCCATCGGCTCGGCCCGGCGGCGGTCCCGCGTCTGCGGTGCCTGGTCGCGGGTGGCGATGAGCTGCGCCAAAAAGGCCGCCTGGCGGTAGGAAGACGCCGGCTCGGGCGTCGGCGGCGTCCCGATCATGACCAGTTCGCGCCCCGGCTTGCGGTCGTCGGCGGAATCCTGGTTGACGGACCCTTGCCGCGACTCATCCGGCGTCGTCAAATCGAGACGCTGGTGGGTGAGGTGTCTGGCCGTTTCGATCCGCATCGGGTCAATTCTGTTCCAGGGAGAGACAGGTCGGGTCGTGTTCCATCTCTTAGGGGCAAGCGCTGTGCCGTTAACACTTCGTCGTGGTTAAAGCGCGGCAACGCCCGGTTCTCCCGGATTTATTTAAGTGTTGCCGGGTAGGGTTTGTACCGTGTTCATCTGTGGGTTAACCCGCTGCGGCTCGCGGCGTTCCCGAAACGGGACAAAGGAATTCGCGTGATCAAGGTCGGTGAAACCGCGCTCGGCGTCGGTGACATCCTGCGGCTTGTTGGGGAAGCCACCTACGAATGGCGACTCAATGACGACCGGCTGTCGTGGAGCCCTCATGCGGCGGCGGTGTTCGGCGTTACCGACCTGGCGCCGCTGGAAACGGGTTCCGGTTTTGCGCGGCATGTCGATGCGGGCGGCGGCGTGAGCCGTCTCGACGCGGTGACCAAAAGCAGCCAGCGCGATGGCGGCGAAGGCGTGCCTTACGAGGCGCAATATGCCTTCAGGCGCGCCGATGGCACCACGACCTGGATCGAGGATACCGGCCGCTGGTTCGCCGGTGCGGACGGCAAACCTGCGCGGGCCTGCGGCGTCGTGCGTTCGATCGACGCGCGGCACGAGCGCGAACAGGAGCTGCAATGGCTCGCCAAATTCGACCCGCTGACCGGCGAGCTTAACCGCACCTCGATCATCGAGATTCTGTCGAAGACGCTCGACGACACCATCCGCTTCCGTGGCTCCTGCGGCTTTCTGCTGGTCGCCATCGATCATCTCGGGAATCTCAACGACTCCTACGGCTTCGAGGTCACCGAAAATGTGATCGCCGAAGTCGGCAAGCGCCTCCGCGCCCGCGTGCGCGGCAAGGACTTCTTCGGCCGCATCTCCGGCAACAAGTTCGCCGTGGTGCTGACGAGCTGCACGCCCGACGAACTGACCGTCGCCGCCGAACGCCTGCTGGCCGGCGTACGGGATGAGCCGATCGCGACCTCGGCCGGCTCGGTCGCCGTCACCATTACCATCGGCGGCATCACCGCGCCGCGCCATGCCTCGACGCTGAATGAAGTGCTGAGCCGTTCGCAGGACGCGCTGACCGCCGCGCGCGACAAGCGGCGCGGCTCCTTCGCCGCCTACCGGCCCAGCGTCGAGCGCGACGCGCTCCGTAAGGAAAGCCTGCGCGCCACCGACGAGATCATCGCCGCCCTCAACGATCGCCGCATCGCGCTGGCTTTCGAGCCGGTGGTCGAGGCGCGTTCATGCGACATCGCTTTCTACGAATGCCTCATCCGCGCCCATCGCGAGGACGGCACGCCGCTCAACGCCGCGGATATCATCCCGGCGGCCGAGCGGCTGGGTCTGGTGCGCATGCTCGACCATCGCGTGCTCGAGCTGGTTGTCGGCGAGCCGCAGCTTTCGACCAGCGTCAATGTCTCGCCGGCTTCGGCGATTGATCCGGCATGGTGGAACGCCCTCGGCGCCATGTTGCGCGCCAATCCGGGCGTCGGCGAGCGGCTGATCGTCGAGATCACCGAGACCGCCGCCATCCAGGATGTCGACGACGCCCGCGGCTTCGTCACCCGGGTCAAGGATCTCGGCTGCCGCATCGCCATCGACGATTTCGGCGCCGGCCATACCTCATTCCGCAACCTGCGCCGTCTCGGCGTCGATATCGTGAAGATCGATGGCGCCTTCGTGCAGGACATCGTGCGCTCGGAAGACGACCGCGCCTTCGTGCACACGATGATCGATCTGGCGCATCGCCTGCGTATCCAGGCGGTGGCGGAATGGGTGCAGGATGAAGCCGCCGCCGCGCTGCTGCGCGACTGGGGCTGCGACTACATGCAGGGCGCGTTCACCGGACTGGCGTCCGGCGACAGGCCGTGGCTGGCAGGTGGCGGCAGCAAAGCGGCGGTTTAGTCGCCGCCGCGGCGCGCGACGGCGTTCAACCCGTCGATTTCAGTCCTTGCCGCCCATGCGGTCGAGACGCTTCTGCATCTCATCGAGCTGGCGCTTGAGCTCGTCCATGTCGGACCCGGACGAGGCGGGGGTCGAGGGCTTCTCCGGCGCCGCTTCGCTGGCCTTGTTGCGGGCGAAGGGCGGTGTGAACATGGCGAAGGTCTTCTCGAACATCTCCATGTTGCGGCGGACCTGATCCTCCATCGAGCCGAAACCGCCGACGCCGCCGAAAGCCTTTTCCATCTGCTCGCGGAACTTGCCCTGCTGGCTGGTCAGCGTCGACATCGACTGCTCGAGGAAATGCGGCACCATCATCTGCATGGAGTCGCCGTAGAAGCGGATCAGTTGCCGCAGGAACGCGATCGGCAGCAGGCTCTGCCCTTCCTTGTTCTCCTGCTCGAAGATGATCTGCGCCAGAACCGAGCGAGTAATGTCCTCGCTGCTCTTGGCATCGAAGACCACGAAATCTTCGCCGTTTTTGACCATGACGGCGAGATCTTCCAAGGTCACGTAAGTACTGGTGCCGGTATTATAGAGCCGCCGGTTGGCGTATTTCTTGATGGTGACCGGCTCTTTATTGTCTGCCATGGGTCCACGTTTCCTCCGCCCTGCCATGAGCATAACCGCATTCCGACGGCGCGGGCCAGTTGTTTTATGGCGGCGCGGGATGCTTAAAGAGCACCGCACCATCACTTGCGTTAACGCAAGGAAGTGTCCAATTTCCGGCCATAACTTCACTCGCGGCTGTTGTTGACAGGGTGGGGTGCCCTGTTGAGGATGCGGCACCGCCAAAAGGCCGCCTCAGACCCTCACAGCCCCGCTTAAGGAGAGTTCCCCATGCAAGACGATGTCGTCATTGTCAGCGCTGCCCGCACGCCGGTCGGCGCCTTTAACGGTGCTTTTGCCAATTTGCCGGCCCACGAGCTCGGAAAAGCCGCCATTTCGGCCGCGCTCCAGCGCGCCGGTATCGAGGGTGACCGCGTCAGCGAGGTCGTCATGGGCCAGATCCTCACCGCCGGTCAGGGTCAGAACCCGGCCCGTCAGGCCTCCATCGCCGCCGGCATTCCGGTCGAAAGCCCTGCCTGGGGCGTGAACCAGCTCTGCGGCTCGGGCCTGCGCGCGGTCGCGCTCGGCTATCAGGCCATCCTCAACGGCGACAGCGACATCGTCGTCGCCGGCGGCCAGGAGTCGATGAGCATGGCGCCGCATGCCCAGCATCTGCGCGCCGGCGTCAAGATGGGTTCGCTCGAACTCGTCGATACCATGATCAAGGACGGCTTGTGGGACGCCTTCAACGGCTATCACATGGGCAACACGGCCGAGAACGTCGCCAAGCAGTGGCAGATCACCCGCCAGCAGCAGGACGAATTCGCGGTCGCCTCGCAGAACAAGGCCGAGGCCGCGATGAAGGCCGGCAAGTTCAAGGACGAGATCGTCCCGGTAACCATCAAGGGCCGCAAGGGCGACACCGTCGTCGACACCGACGAATATCCGAAGGCCGGCGTGACGCTCGAGGGCATCGCCAAGCTGCGCCCGGCCTTCGACAAGGAAGGCACCGTGACCGCGGCCAGCGCCTCCGGCATCAATGACGGCGCCGCCGCCGTGGTGCTGATGCGCGCCTCCGAAGCCGCCAAGCTCGGCAAGACCCCGCTCGCCCGCATCGTGTCCTGGGCGCAGGCCGGCGTCGATCCCAAGATCATGGGTTCGGGCCCGATCCCGGCTTCGCGCGCCGCGCTGAAGAAGGCCGGCTGGAATCACCAGGACCTCGACCTGGTCGAGGCCAACGAGGCCTTCGCGGCGCAGGCCTGCGCGGTGAACAAGGACCTCGGCTGGGATACCTCCAAGGTCAACGTCAATGGCGGCGCCATCGCCATCGGCCATCCTATCGGCGCGTCCGGTGCCCGTGTGCTCACGACCCTGCTGTTCGAGATGCAAAAGCGCGACGCCAAGAAGGGTCTTGCCACCCTCTGCATCGGCGGCGGCATGGGTATCGCCATGTGCGTCGAACGGTAGCAAGACGCACCGGAAAAAGGTGCGTCGAGCGCTGATCGTAGCATCGGTGACCTGACGCGTTCGCAGCGCACAATCGCCGACTTGATCTGAATCACAGCCAGGGCCGCATTTCGGAGTTATCCGAAATGCGGCCTTAGCCTTTAGACGATGCGCGGTTGTGGCTTGTTGCGAATAGTGAGCGAGGCTTTAATCTGCCATCAACAAGTCGCGATGAGCGGCATAAGAATTGCTCCGCCGGGGAGATTGGCAAGGAGCTCGTTTGTCGGGGGACGGCAAGAAAAGTGACGAAAAAGGTTCTGGGAGAGGGACAATGGCTCGCGTTGCATTGGTGACTGGCGGTACCCGCGGTATCGGGGCTGCGATTTCGAAAGCGCTCAAGGACAAGGGTTACAAGGTTGCCGCGAGCTATGCCGGCAACGATGAAGCCGCGCAGAAATTCAAGGCCGAGACAGGCATCCCTGTCTTTAAATGGGACGTCTCGTCCTATGAGGCCTGCGGCGAAGGTATCAAGAAGGTCGAGGCCGAGGTCGGCCCGATCGACGTGTTGATCAACAATGCCGGCATCACCAAGGACGGCATGTTCCACCGCATGACGGTTGAGCAGTGGAACGCGGTCATCGGCACCAATCTCGGCTCGCTGTTCAACATGACCCGCCAGGTCTGGGAAGGCATGCGCGCGCGCAAGTTCGGCCGCGTGGTCAATATCTCCTCGATCAACGGCCAGAAGGGCCAGATGGGTCAGGTGAACTATTCCGCCGCCAAGGCCGGCGAGCTCGGCTTTACCAAGGCGCTGGCGCAGGAAGGCGCCAAGGCCGGCATCACCGTCAACGCCATCTGCCCCGGCTATATCAACACCGAAATGGTGCAGGCGGTGCCGAAGGACGTGCTGGAGAAATCCATCCTGCCGCAGATCCCGATCGGTCGCCTCGGCGAACCGGAAGAGATCGCGCGCTGCGTGGTCTTTCTGGCCGCCGACGATGCCGGCCTCATCACCGGCGCGACGCTGACCGCGAATGGCGGGCAGTATTTCGCCTCCTAAGGCGCTTCCGCCCCGCGTCTCAATTGGCTAGATCAGGCGGCCCGCCCATCAGAAGGCGGGCCGTTTTGCATTGCAAGGAGACGCCCATGGCCACATCCCCGAACACCAATCGCGTCCACCGCATCGCGGTCATCCCCGGCGATGGCATCGGCAAGGAAGTCGTGCCGGAGGGCGTGCGCGTGCTCGAGGCGGCGGCCAGGAAATTCGGCTTCAAGCTCCAGCTCGACGATTTCGACTTCGCGTCCTGCGACTATTACGAAAAGCACGGCCGCATGATGCCGGAGGACTGGAAGGAGAAGATCGGCAAGCACGACGCCATCTACTTCGGCGCCGTCGGCATGCCGGACCGGGTGCCGGACCACATCTCGCTGTGGGGCTCGCTGATCCTGTTTCGCCGCGAATTCGACCAGTACGTCAATCTGCGCCCGGTGCGGCTGATGCCGGGCGTGCCGTGCCCGCTGGCCGGCCGCAAGCCGGGCGACATCGACTTCTGGGTCGTGCGCGAGAACACCGAAGGCGAATACTCGGCCATCGGCGGCAAGATGTTTCCCGGCACCGACCGCGAGGTCGTGGTGCAGGAAACGGTGATGAGCCGTGTCGGCGTCGACCGCGTGCTGAAATTCGCCTTCGAACTCGCCAAATCAACGCCGAAGAAGCACCTCACCTCGGCCACCAAATCGAACGGCATCGCCATCACCATGCCGTACTGGGACGAGCGCGTGAAGGAGATGGCCAAGAACTATCCGGACGTGAAGTGGAATCAGTTCCACATCGACATCCTCACCGCGCACTTCGTCATGAACCCCGACAGGTTCAACGTCGTCGTCGCGTCCAACCTGTTCGGCGATATCCTGTCCGATCTCGGCCCGGCCTGCACCGGCACCATCGGCATCGCGCCGTCGGGCAACATCAATCCGGAGCGCAATTTCCCGTCGGTGTTCGAGCCGGTTCATGGTTCGGCGCCGGACATCTTCGGGCAGGGCATCGCCAATCCGGTCGGCCAGATCTGGTCCGGCGCCATGATGCTCGACCATCTCGGCGAACACGAAGCGTCGGCCGCCATCGTCAAGGCGATCGAGACCGTGCTGGCGCAGGACAAGCTGCGCACGCGCGATCTCAAGGGCTCGGCCAATACGGTCGAATGCGGCAAGGCGGTCGCGGAGGCGCTGAACTGATTTCGTCGTCCCCGCGGAAGCGGGGACCCATACGCCGCGGCGCCTTGAGCGAAAAAAGTCGTCGCGGCCTTTACAACATTACTCGCTCAGGGATTATGGGCCCCCGCTTCCGCGGGGATGACCAGAAGCACCATGTCCTCCCTCCAATCCACCCTCATCGGCTTTTCCGCGATCCTGATGTGGTCGTTGCTGGCGCTGCTGACGGTGGCGTCGGGCGCCGTGCCGCCGTTTCAGCTTGCGGCGATGACCTTCGCCATCGGCGGCGCCATCGGCGCGGTGTGGGTGACATGGAGCGGGTCGTGGGGCGCGCTCCGCCAAAGCCCGCGCGCCTGGGCGCTCGGCGTCGGCGGCCTGTTCGGCTATCACGCGCTGTATTTCATCTCGCTGCGGCTGGCGCCGCCGGCCGAGGCTGGGCTGCTGAATTATCTCTGGCCGCTGTTGATCGTATTGTTTTCCGGCCTGCTGCCGGGCGAGAAACTGCGCTGGTACTCGGTCGCGGGCGCGCTCATCGGCTTTGCCGGCACGGCCATCCTGTTCGCCGGCAAAGGACTGACGCCAACCGGCGGAGCAACGACGGGCTACATCGCGGCGCTGATGGCGGCGTTCGTCTGGGCCGGTTACTCGGTGCTGTCGCGCAGGCTGGCGAGCGTGCCGACCGCCGCGGTCGCGGGCTTCTGCCTGGTGACGGCGGCGCTGGCCGCGCTGTGCCACCTCACGCTCGAGACCACGGTGTGGCCGAACGGCCTCGAGGAATGGGAAGCGGTGATCGCGCTTGGCGTCGGGCCGGTCGGCGCCGCGTTCTATGCCTGGGATATCGGCGTCAAGCGCGGCGACATTCGCCTGCTCGGCGTTGCGTCCTACGCCGCGCCGGTGCTGTCGACGCTGTTTCTGGTGCTCGCGGGATTTGCCGAAGCGCGCATCACCTTGCTGCTGTCGGCCCTGCTGATCGCCGGCGGCGGCCTGCTCGCGGCCAAGGATATGCTGCGGCGGAAGTGAGGTTGTCATTCCGGGGCGGCCTGAAAGGCCGAACCCGGAATCTAGACGAGACCTCAGAATTGCTTGTCTGGATTCCGGGTTCACTTGCTTCGCAAGCACCCGGAATGACGAGTTATGGTTTCCATCCCGCCGGCGCGAGTTCGAAGCCTTCGAACTGAAATCCGGGCGCCACGGTGCAGCCGACCAGGGTCCAGGCGCCGAGCGATTCCGCGGCCTGCCAGGCGCGCGCCGGCACCGTCACCTGTGGCACCTCGTCTTTATGGATGTCGCCGCCGAGGCGGATGATTTCTTCCTTCGAGCCGTCAACGATCTCGAGCTTGAGCGGCGCGCCGGCATGCCAGTGCCAGATCTCGACCGCATCGACGCGATGCCAGTGCGAGCGCTCGCCCTTCGCCAGCAGAAACAGGATGGCGGTCGAGGCGGCACGGCCGTCGATCAGGCGGTTGTCGCGGAAGGTCTCGCGGTAATGCCCGCCTTCGGGATGCGGCTTGAGCGCGAGCTTCTTGATGATGTCGGCGGCGGCGAGAGGCATCTGCTTTGCTCCGTCATTCCGGCGCGCTGGAAGCGCGAACCCGGAATCCAGCAACTTGCTCAGAGTTACGTCCTCTGGATTCCGGGTTCGCTCGCCTTGCGAGCGCCCCGGAATGACAGGAGACTAGAATTTATTCTTCCGCAACCTGATCTCCGCGAACACCTCATTGGCCGGCTTGCCGGCCATGCCGATGCCGGCGGCGACTTCCGCAATATCGGCGCGGATGAACGGGTTTTCCTTTTTCTCCGCGCCGATGGTCACCGGAATGGTGAAGTGCCCGCCGGCGATCTGCTTCTCGGCTTCCGCCGCGCGCGATTTCAGCGCCGCGTTGTTCGGCTCGATGGTCAGCGCGAACTTGATGTTGGCCAGCGTGTATTCGTGGCCGACATAGATGCGGGTGTCGTCGGGCAGGTCGCGCAGTTTCTTCAGCGAATCCCACATCTGGTCCATGGTGCCTTCGACGACGCGGCCGCAGCCGATCGAGAACATCGTGTCGCCGACGAAGGCGACCTTGTCGCCGTGAAACCAGTAGGCGATATGGCCGAGCGTGTGGCCCGGCGTCTCCAGTACATTGCCGGTGAGGCTGCCGACCTTGACGCGGTCGCCTTCCTTGACGGTTTCGTCGACGCCCGGAATCTTGCCGGCTTCGGCGGCCGGCGCGACAACGCGGCACTTGTACTTGCCCTTCAGCGTCATGATGCCGTCGGTATGATCGGCGTGGTGATGCGTGACGAGGATGTCGGTCAATTTCCAGCCGGTCTCCTTGAGCATCGCTTCGATCGGCGCCGCTTCCGGCGCGTCGATGGCGGCGGTGGCGCCGGTGTCGGGGTCATGCATCAGCACGCCGTAATTGTCGGACAGGCAGCGAAACAGGCGGATTTCTGCGGGCATGATGGTCTCCGGCAACGGGTCGGCGGTATGGGCGTTAACCTTCGCACCGGACGAAAGGGTCCCGTGCGGTTCATCCGACGTTTCGCATATTCACGCCGTGTCGTGAAAGACTGTAATTTGGCTGTGCGCCCGCCGGGCGCCTTTCCATGGTACCGTTCATTCATGTCCATCGATGTCGTCGATCTGCGCAATTTCTACGGCCAGCCCCTTGGCAAGGTGGCGCGGCGGATCATTGGCCGCGGCGTGCGGGCGCAATGGCGCGACACCACCGGCGAGCGCGTGCTCGGCATCGGCTATACGCCGCCTTATCTCGGCCTGTTCCGCGAGGAGGCCGAGCGCTGCCTCGCTTTCATGCCGGCGGCGCAGGGCGTTGTGAAATGGCCGACGGCGCGTCCGGCGCTGGCCGCGCTGGTCGAGGAGAACGAACTGCCGCTCACCGACGCCGCGGTCGATCGCGTGCTGCTCGTGCATGCCATCGAGATGACGCACGATCCGGCCGGCATGTTGCGCGAAGTCTGGCGCGTGCTGGCGAGCGGCGGGCGATTGCTCGCGGTGGTGCCGAACCGGCGCGGCGTCTGGGCGCGGACCGATACCACGCCCTTCGGTCATGGCCGGCCGTTTTCGCGCAGCCAGATCAATCAGTTGCTGCGCGAGACCTGGTTCTCGCCGACGGGCTGGAGCGAGGCGCTTTACGTGCCGCCGGTGCCGAGCGGCTGGTTCCTGCGCTCCGCGGTGGCGTGGGAACGCACGGGCGCGACCTTGTCGGCGCCGTTCGCCGGCGTGCATATCGTCGAGGCCACCAAGCAGGTGTACCGCGCCATCCCGACGCGTCGCCGCGAGCGGCGCGTCCTGGTGCCGGCCCTGGAGCCGGCGCTGTCGCCGACGCCGGGCGTATAGCTCGCCAAAATGCAAATGGCCGGGTAAAGGGCCCGGCCATCGCAAACTCATCAAGCTGCGGCGCTTATTCCGCCGGCGGCTCGTCGCCGGCCGGCTGCGGCGCCGGGGTGCCGCCTTCGGCATTGTTGGCGTTGTAGTCCGGGCGATCGCCGCGGAAGCCGCCGCGATGGCGACGGCGACGGCGGCCGAAACGATCGGGGCGGTCGCCCTGTTCGTGGCCATTGTTGCCGCCCTGCGCGGCGTGTTCGCCGCCGGAAGGCTGCTGACCGCCGGTGATGAAGGCGGGCAGGCCCGGAACGTCGGGCTGCGGCTGCTGTTGCGGCTGCTGCGGCGCGCGCTGCGGAAACTGCGTGTCGCGCGGCAGATAAGGCTGGCCCTGCTGCGGCTGCGGCGCGAAGCCGGGGTCCTGCGCGGCGAAGGGCTGGGCGTCGTCGTCGTCGTAGTTTTCGTCGGCGGCGCCCTGCGGCCCCTGCTGCGTCGCCTGCTGCTGCTGATTGTAATAGGGGTTCTGCTGCCGGAGCTGCTCCTGCGCCGCGGCGATCAGGCGGAAGTAATGCTCGGCGTGCTGGAAATAGTTTTCCGCCGCGACCGGATCACCCGAGCCCTGCGCGTCGCGGGCGAGCTGCATGTATTTTTCCGCAACATGCGAGGCAGTGCCGCGGATTTTGACGTCCGGTCCGTTCGACTCGTAAACGCGAGTCAGTGGGTTTTGGCCCTTGCGATGGTTGTTGTTGTTGCCGCCGCCGCCGCCGCCGCCGCCGCCACCGCCGCGACCGCGCATACGCTTCTGACCGTTTCTCATGCTCGTCCTGTTGCTAGCCAAAATTCTCTTTCGGGCCGCGGACGTTCCGCCGGCCCATTTACGTCGCCGCCCCGCGTCAACCGGCGCCGGAACGGTTCAAACTCCCACTGCTGACAATCGCACGTTCGCTCGTGCGTAGCGGGCCTGCCCCGGAAGGCCCGCGATCATCTCACTTTCGTGTGCCCGCTATCGCCAGGACAGCAACCGCTGAAGCCGTGAGACCCGTCATCGTCCGTTTCGATGTGCTTTGTCGAAATTCGATCAACTGCCGATCTCGGTTACCGTCGACTACGATCTGTTCGGTTTGCCGAGTTCTTTCAACCGGCTCAATCGACTTCGAGTTTTACGTCGGTTTTTTGCGCTGCCGGCCGAGCCAATGGCCCAGGGCCTCAAGGTGCTGCGCGACCGTCGCGGGTCGATTCCGTAACCGGAAGCTAGTCGTTTCCAGCCCCCATTCCAAGTGGTTTTTTGCCGGCCGGCATGGCCGGAATGCCGGTTTGCACCTCAGTCGGGACTGTTTTTTGCCGCTTTCCGTGCCGCCAGCGCCCGGGGAATACCGGCAAGGTCCGGCCGCGCCGGGGCCACCGTTAACCCTGCCGTATCAAACAGGGACCTGACCGGCGGTTCCTGCCCGAGCCCCAGTTCCACGACGAGGTGTCCGCCCGGGGCCATGAGCCGCCCGGCCTCGCGGGCGATGGCGCGATAGAAATCGAGGCCGTCGGCGCCGCCGTCCAGCGCCAGCATCGGATCGTATTCGCGCACTTCGGCATCGAGCGTCGGGATTTCGGCGCGAGCGATGTAAGGCGGGTTCGACACGACGAGATCGAATGGCCCGCCGAGACCGTCGGCGAGATTGCAGCAAACAAACCGGGCGCGGGCATCGAGTTTATTCCGCTCGGCGTTGCCGCACGCCACCGCGATGGCGTCCATGCTGATGTCGGTGCCGACGCCCGTTGCGGCCTTGAGTTCGCTGAGCAGCGCCAGCAGCAAGGCGCCCGAACCGGTGCCGATGTCGAGGATGCGCAGCGGCTCGCGCCGCGCGCCGTCGCGCGCGATCAGATCGAGCGCTTCCTCGACGAGGGTCTCGGTTTCCGGACGCGGCACCAGCACGGCGGGGCTGACCTGGAATATCAGGCTCCAGAACTCCTTGTGGCCGAGAATTCGCGACACCGGTTCGTGGCGCAGCCGGCGCGCCGCCAGCGCCTGGACGAGCGCGACTTCGCGCGCCTCGAGCAGGCGATCCGACTGCGACATCAACTGGGCGCGGCTCAGCCGCAGGGCCAGGCCGAGCAGGAGACGTGCATCGGCGTCCGGCGCCTCGATGCCGGCCAGCCGGAACGACTGCGCCATGAGGCGCTGCGCCCCGGCGACCGAGGCGTCCGTTTTCAGTCCGGGGATGATGCGCGCCATTCCGCTCCTCATTCGTCATTCCGGGACGCCTGCGCAGCAGGCGGACCCGGAATCCAGAATTACGCACTTTCGTATGTTGCTGGATTCCGGGTTCGCGCCTTTGGCGCGCCCCGGAATGACTGGTTGTCACGCCGCGGCTTCGGCCGCCAGCAGTTCGGCCTGGTGCTCGGTGATCAGCGCGTCGATGAGGTCGCCGATGTCGCCTTCCATGACCTCGGGCAATTTGTAGAGCGTCAGGTTGATGCGGTGATCGGTGACGCGGCCTTGCGGAAAGTTGTAAGTGCGGATGCGCTCGGAGCGGTCGCCGGAGCCGACCTGGCTCTTGCGGTCGGCGGAGCGCTCGCGGTCGAGCCTGGAGCGCTGCTCGTCGTAAAGCTTGGCGCGCAGCATCTTCAGGGCCTTGGCCTTGTTCTTGTGCTGCGAGCGTTCCTCCTGCACGAACACGATGGTGCCCGACGGGATGTGCGTGATGCGGATCGCCGACTCGGTCTTGTTGACGTGCTGGCCGCCGGCGCCCTGCGCGCGCATGGTGTCGATCTTGAGGTCGTCGTCCTTGATCTGGATGTCAACGTCTTCGACTTCCGGCAGCACCGCGACGGTCGCCGCCGACGTGTGGACACGGCCCTGCGTTTCGGTGTCGGGCACGCGCTGGACGCGGTGGACGCCGGATTCGAACTTCATCTTGGCGAACACGCCGCGGCCGTGAACCTCGGCGATGATTTCCTTGTAGCCGCCCTGGGCGCCCTCGCTGATCGACATGATCTCGACGGTCCAGCCCTGCCGCGCGGCGTAACGCTCGTACATGCGGAACAGGTCGCCGGCGAACAGCGCGGCCTCGTCGCCGCCGGTGCCGGCGCGGATTTCGAGGATGGCGTCGTGATCGTCCATCGCATCCTTGGGGATCAACGCAAGACGGATCTTCTTTTCGATCTGCTCACGTCTTTCCTGCAGCGCGGGCTTCTCGGCCTCGGCCATCCGGCGCATGTCGGCGTCCGAATCGCTCATCATCGTATCGAGATCGGCGAGCTCGCTGACGATCGCGCGATACTCCTTGATGGTGTCGATCACCGGCGTGAGTTCGGAGAACTCGCGCGACAGCTTGACGTAGTCCTCGGGCTTGAGGTCGGTGGCAAGCTCGCGCTCCACCATGGCATGGCGGTGCAGCAGGGCATCGAGGCGGTGTTCGGGAATGGAAATCAAAGTGACAGGCCTTCGGCTTGGGCGAATTCTTCGAGCCGGGCGCGGATCGGCACGCTGCCGACCGGCTGCGCCAGCACCGGCAGCAAAATGTCGGCGCCCTTCTTGCAGTCGAGGCCGAGCAGCATCGCCTTGACCGGGCCGACGGCGGACGGCGTCAGCGACATCGTGCGATAGCCCAGAATCGCCAGCGCCATCGCGCCGATCGGCTGCGACGCCATCTCGCCGCACAGGGCGACGGGCTTGCCGTACTGACGGGCCTTGTCGGCGATATCCTTGAGCGCGCGCAGCACCGGCGCTGACAGAATGTCGAACCGCGTGGCGACCCGCATGTTGCCGCGGTCGGCGGCATACATGAACTGCATCAGATCGTTGGAGCCGACCGAGAGGAAATCGACGCGCTCCAGAAGCTCGTCGAGCTGGAACAGCAGCGACGGCACTTCAAGCATGGCGCCGATGTGGACGCGTTCGGGCAGGGCGTGGCCGTGCCGGCGCAGATGCGTCAGCTCCATATCGACGAGCTTCTTGGCCTGGTCGAATTCCTCGACCGTGGCGATCATCGGAAACATCACGCGCAATTCGCGGCCGCCGGCGGCGCGCAGCAGCGCGCGCACCTGGCTGCGGAGAAGGCCGGGGCGGTCGAGGCCGAGGCGGATGGCGCGCCAGCCGAGCGCCGGGTTTTCCTCCTCGACGTTGCGCATATAGGGCAGCACCTTGTCGCCGCCGATGTCGAGCGTGCGGAAGGTCACCGGCCGCTTGTCGGCGGCGTTGAGCACGGTGCGGTACAGCGCCAGCTGATCCGAGACGCGCGGCATGGTCGGCGCCACCATGAACTGCATCTCGGTGCGGAACAGCCCGATGCCCGTGGCGCCGGTCTCCACCATATGCGGCAGGTCGATGGTGAGGCCGGCATTCATCAGGAGCTGGATGCTGCAGCCGTCCTTGGTAACGCAGGGCTTGTCGCGCAGCGCGCGATACTGCGCCTGGCGCCGCGCCCGCAGTTTGACGCGTTCGCCATAGGCGGCCTGGATGTCCTGCGGCGGCCGCATGTGGACATGGCCGGTCGCGCCATCGACGATGATGGCGTCGCCCTGCTCGACGAGGCCGGTGGCGTTGGCGATATCGCCGACCGCCGGAATGCCGAGCGCACGGGCGACGATCGACACATGCGAGGTCGGGCCGCCTTCCTCAAGCACAAGGCCGCGCACTTTCTTGCGGTCATAGTCGAGCAGCGCCGCCGGACCCATCGAGCGCGCGACGAGGATGGCGTTATCGGGCAATTGATCGCGCTGCGGCGCGTGGTCCTGGCCCATCAGGATGCGCATCAGCCGGTTGGCGAGATCGTCGAGATCGTGCAGCCGGTCGCGCAGATAAGGGTCGGAAGCGCGCAGCATGCGGGCGCGGGTATCGGACTGGACGCGTTCGACGGCGGCTTCGGCGGTGAGGCCGGTCGAGACCGCTTCGCGCAGCTTGTGCGCCCAGCCCTGGTCGTAGGAGAACATGCGGTAGGCTTCGAGCACGTCGCGGTGCTCGCCGCCATCGACGACGTCGCGATGCTCGACCATGCGGTCGAGATCGGCGCGCAAGGTGGCGAGCGCGGCTTCGAGGCGCTTCAATTCGCGCGGCACGTCGTCGGCGATGACATTGGTGATGACGACGCGCGGCTCGTGCAGCACGACATGGCCGAGCGCGATGCCGTCGGACAGCGACGAGCCTTCGATATGAATGGCGTGGCGGGCGATCGGCTCGGCGCCGGGACGGGCGAGCGACGACAATTCGCCCGAGGCGATCATCTCGGCGAGGACCATCGCCGTGGTCTGCAGCGCCTCTTCTTCTTCCTCGGTATAGGTCCGCCGCGCGCGGTTCTGCACCACGAGCACGCCGAGCGTGTTGCCCGCGCGCAGGATCGGCACGCCGAGGAAGGAGTGGTAGATTTCTTCGCCGGTCTCCGGGCGGAACGAATAGGCCGGGTGGTTCTGGGCGTCGGACAGATTGATCTTGGTCGCCTCGCTGGCGACCAGGCCGACCAGGCCTTCCTCGGCCTTCATCACGGTGTTGTGGACGGCTTCGCGCTTGAGGCCTTCGGTGGCGTACAGCTCAAGGGTGCCGTCAACGCGCAACACGTAGACGGAGCACACCTCCGCCACCATGTTGGCGGCAATCAGAACGACCACCTTGTCGAGTCGGTCCTGCGCGCTGACCGGCTCCGCCATGACTTCGCGGAGGCGTCGCAACAGCACGCGTGGGCCGCCCAGCGCGCCACGCATCGAAGAAGCCCTTTTCAGCCCGGAAACCGAGGTCTGGACCTCGATTGCGGCTCGATTATGCACGAATCGCGGCCCGACGGCCCCGACATGCCCTCGAACCACATATGGGGAGGGCTATAGCCGCTGGGGATAGAGGGGGGCAAGGAAAAGGGCTTCTTCATCCCTCCCCGCGTTCGAGGAGGGATGCCCGCCGAAGCGACAGCGAAGGCGGGTCGGGTGGGTTTTTTTGCTTGCGAGCGATGTCAACATCGCCCCACCCCCGACACTTCGTGTCGGACCCTCCCCGTAGCCGGGGAGGGATAAGCAGGCCTAGCCCTTATCCAGCCCGAACAGTTTGTGCAGGGTGCGGACGGCCTGGTCGGTCTGGCTGGCCTTGATCAGGACCGAGAATTTGATCTCCGAGGTCGTGATGGCGAGGATGTTGATCTTCTCCTCCGCCAGCGCCTTGAAGGCCGAGGCGGCGACGCCGGCATGGCTGCGCATGCCGATGCCGATGACCGACACCTTGGCGACGTCGGTGGCGCCATCGAGCCGCTCGTAGCCGATCTGGGCCTTGGCCTTCTCGATGGTGACGCGGGCGCGCTCATAATCCGACGACGGCACCGTGAAGGTGAGGTCGGTGGTCGAGCCGTCCGGCGAGATGTTCTGCACGATCATGTCGACATTGATGCTGGCGTCGGCCAGCGGCCCGAAAATCGCGGCGGCAATGCCCGGCTTGTCCTGCACGCGGCGGATCGAGATTTGCGCCTCGTCCTTGGAGAAGGCGATGCCGGTGACGGTTTGCTGTTCCATGATCTCACTCTCGTCGCAGATAAGCGTGCCGATGAAATTGGCCTTGGGGTCGATGTCTTCCGGCTTGACGAAGCTGGAGCGCACGAAAATGCGGACCTTGTGCAGCATGCCGAGCTCGATCGAGCGCACCTGCATGACCTTGGCGCCGAGCGAGGCCATTTCCAGCATTTCCTCGAAGGCGATCTTGTCGAGGCGGCGCGCCGAGGGCTCCACGCGCGGGTCGGTGGTGTAGACGCCGTCCACGTCGGTGTAGATGTCGCAGCGCTCGGCGCCGATGGCGGCGGCGATCGCCACGGCCGAGGTGTCCGAGCCGCCGCGGCCGAGCGTGGTGATGCGGTGCGTGCTCTCATGCATGCCCTGGAAGCCGGCGATGACGGCGACCTGCTTCATCTCGGCGAAGCGCTTGATCAGTTCGTCGCCGTTGACGCTCTCGATGCGGGCCGAGCCGTGGATGTTCGAGGTCAGGATCGGCAGCTGCCAGCCCTGCCAGGAGCGGGCGTTGACGCCCATGCCCTCGAGCACGATGGCGAGCAGGCCGGCGGTGACCTGTTCGCCGGTCGCGACCACGGCGTCGTATTCGCGGGCATCGTGCAGCGGCGCGGCATCCTTGCACCAGGCGACGAGCTGGTTGGTCACGCCGGACATGGCCGAGACGATGACGGCGACGTCATAGCCGGCGTCCACCTCGCGTTTGACGTGGCGGGCGACGTTGCGGATGCGGTCGAGGTCGGCGACGGAGGTGCCGCCGAATTTCATGACAAGGCGAGGCATGGCGTTCAGGAACCCGAGACCCAATAATCCGACATTCGCGGCAGGCGCCGAAATGCGCTAACAAGCGGCGTTGCCTGCCTTTCGTGTCGAAAGGCGCGTATACAGAAGGGGTGGGCCGCCTGCAACTCAGCCGCCCCACCGGATTTGGCTACCAAGGACTGGCGGACGAAAGAAGGACCGGATGGTGAACACGAAAAGCCGCGGCTCATCGATCGACGACGCCGAGATCGCGCGCTTCGCCCGGATGGCTGAGCGCTGGTGGGACCCCCGCGGCCCGATGGCGCCGCTGCACAAGCTCAACCCGGTCCGTATCGGCTACATCCGCGACCAGGTGGCCGCGCATTACGGCCGCGACCCCCGGCAGCTCGAGTGCCTCGCCGGCCTGCGCATGCTCGATATCGGCTGCGGCGCCGGCATCCTGTCCGAGCCGCTGACGCGGCTGGGCGCGACCATGGTCGGCGTCGATCCGGCCGAGGAGAATATTTCGGTCGCCCGCGCCCATGCCGAAGGCGAGGGCCTCGCCATCGATTACCGCGCCGAGACCGCCGAGGCGCTGGCCGCGGCCGGCGAGAAATTCGACGTGGTGCTGGCGATGGAAGTGGTCGAGCACGTCGTCGATGTGCCGGAATTCGTCGCCACCTGCGCGTCGATGGTCAAGCCCGGCGGCCTGATGATCGCGGCGACGCTCAACCGCACGCTCAAGAGCTTCGCGCTGGCGATCGTCGGCGCCGAGTACGTGCTGCGCTGGGTACCGCGCGGCACGCATCAGTGGGACAAATTCGTCACCCCGGCCGAACTCGAGCGCGCCATCGAAGGCGCCGGCCTCGACGTCATCGGCGAGCGCGGCGTGATCTTCAATCCGCTCGCCGACCGCTGGCAATTGTCGTCCGACATGGACGTGAATTACATGCTAGTGGCGACGCGGCGGGTTTCTTCAGGAGCGGACGCATGATTCTCGAACTGGTCGAGTTCGACACGCCCGAGGGCTGGGGGCGCGAACAGGTTATGGACGATGCCCGCAAGGTCTTCGCCAAGTGGCAAGCCAACGCCGACCTCAAGCGCAAGCACTTCCTTATCGACGAGACCGGCAAGACGATCGCCGGCGTCTATATCTGGCCGACCATCGAAGCGGCCAAGCGCGCGCACAATGCGCAGTGGCAGCAGTCGGTGATCCAGCGTACCGGCGGCGCCGCGCGCATCCGTTACTTTGATCTTCTGGCTCTGGTCGACAACGAGGCCGGCAAGGTCACCGAGTTTGCGGCTAACCCGTTCGAACCGGCTGCTCCTTAGGGCCGGTATATTTGATGCGCGGCGCGAAGCCCGCGCATGACAGCGGGTAATACGCATGCTCTGGGCCGTCTTCACCATCATCGCCGCGGCGGCGCAAACCGCGCGCAACGCCATGCAGCGCGAATTGACCGCGACTTTGGGCACCGTCGGGGCGACGCATGTGCGGTTCCTGTTCGGCTTTCCCTTCGCGCTGTTGTTTCTGGCCGGCGTCTGCGCCGTTACCGGGAGCATTCCGCCGCCGCCGCCGCTGGTGTTCTGGCCATGGCTCCTGCTCGGCTTTCTGGCGCAGATCATCGCGACGGCGATGATGCTGTCGGCGATGAACGATCGCTCTTTCGTCGTCACCACGGCCTATATCAAGACCGAGCCGGTGCAGACGGCGCTGTTCGGTCTCATCCTGCTCGGCGACAAGCTCACGCCGATGCTGGCGGCGGCCATCCTCATCGCCACCGCGGGCGTCGTCGTCATGGCGGTGAAGCCGGGCGTTGCGCAGGTCAACGGCTTGAAGCCGACGCTCAAAGGCGTCATCTCGGGCGGCATGTTCGGGCTGTCGGCGATCGGCTATCGCGGCGCCATCCTGTCGCTCGGCATTCCCGATCAGTTCGTGCTGGCCGCGACCTTTACCCTGGCAGTCGGACTTGTGTGCCAGGCAGCGCTGTTGTCGGTGTACCTGCTCGCGTTCGATGCCAGGACGATGCGGGCGATCCTGCGAGCATGGAAGCCGTCGATGCTCGCCGGTTTCATGGGCGCGCTGGCGTCGCAGTTCTGGTTTCTGGGCTTTGCCATCGCCTCCGCCGCCATCGTGCGCACGCTGGCGCTGATCGAGGTGCTGTTCGCGCAGGGCGTTTCCAGGTTCGCCTTCAAGCAGCCGACGTCACGGCGCGAGATGGTCGGGATCGCGCTGATCGTCGTCGGCGTCGTTCTGCTGATCTGGGCGCATTGAGGGCACCGTCGTCCCGGAAGCCATTGCTGCGCAATGCCCCGGAGTAACGATGTCTCTAATTCCGTTCGTCCGGCAGCACCGGCACGGGAAGCACGTCGATGCCCTCTTCGGCGAGCTCCTTGGCGTCGTCGAGCGAGGCGACGCCGTAGATCGAGCGATGCTCACTCTCGCCGTAATGCATCTTGCGCGCTTCTTCGGGAAACTTCTCGCCGACATTGTCGGCGTTCTTGACGATGTGCTCGCGCAGCTCCTTGAGCTTGCTGCGCAGCTCCATCTCCATCGGCGACATCACGGCGACATTTGACTTTTCCTGCACCGCGCCCGGCGCGACGGGTGCTTCCTGAGTCCTGGCGCGCTTGCGCGTGCCCGCAAGGCGCGGCGCCATGATCGCCTTCTCGACCTTGGCCGAGTTGCAAACCGGGCAGGTGACGAGGCCGCGTTTGGCCTGCTTGTCGTAAGCGACCGAATCGGCGAACCAGCTTTCGAAGATGTGGCCTCTGTCGCAGGCCAGCGCGTACTTGATCATTCCGTATCCCGGACGAGGTGGAGATGCGCCGGCTCCGCCATCGGCTCCGGCACCTCGAAGCGGCGCCCGTGATCGAGCGACGGCACGCGCGAACGCGCTTCCGCCACCAGTGCCGGGTCGATCTCGGCCATGATGACGCCGGGCTCAAGGCCGCCTTCGGCGATGATGCGGCCCCACGGATCGACGATCAGAGAATGGCCGAAGGTCTCGCGGCCGTTCTCGTGCTTGCCGCCTTGCGCGGCGGCGAGGACGAAGCAGCCGGTCTCGATGGCGCGCGCGCGCATCAATACGTGCCAGTGCGCTTCGCCGGTTTGCTTTGTGAATGCCGAGGGAATGGCGAGCATCGTCGAGCCTGCTTCCGCCAGCGCGCGATACAGCGCCGGGAAACGCAGGTCGTAGCAGATGGTCAGGCCGAGCCGGCCCCACGGCATGTCGGCGGTGATGGCGATCTCGCCGGGACGATAGGTGCGCGACTCGCGGTAGCTCTCGCCATTGCCGAGATCGACGTCGAACATATGGATCTTGTCGTAGCGCGCGACGACCTCGCCCTGGGGATCGATCAGGAAACCGCGGTTGGCGGCCCGGTCCGGCAGAAGCTTGATCGCCAGCGAGCCGACATGGACGAAGATGCCATGCTTTTTCGCCAGTTCGCGGAAAGCGGCGAGCGACGGATCGCTCTCTTCCTCGCGGATATTCGTGAACAGCCGCTCGCGATTGACGTCCATCACGTTCGTCATCTCGGGCGTCTGCACATAATCGGCGCCGCCGGCCTTGGCCTCGGCGATCAGCCGCGAAGCCGCGTCGATATTGGCCGCGGGAGTCACGCCCGTGCGCATCTGGATGAGGCCGGCTTTGAATGTGTTGCTGGTCATGGCAGGTCTCGTGTCCCGGATGCGGTGCGGCACGCAGCGAAGCGAAGTGACGCTCCGCTGATCCGGGACCCATCGAACTGTCGCGTTCGCGAAGGTCCCGGTTCAGCAGCGCACCACTTCGTGCTGCGCTGCGCCCGGGACAGGGACGGGGCTTGGCTCATGCCGCGCTTCCGTCGCCGGCGAGCAGGGCGTCGAGCTTGCCGGCATATTCCAGCGCGTGCAGGTCGTCGCTGCCGCCGACATGGGTCTTGCCGATGAAAATCTGGGGCACGGTCATTCGTCCGTTGGCGCGCTGGATCATGGCCTCGCGCACATCGCGCGGTGAGGCGTCGATCTCGTTATAGGTGACGCCCTTGCGCTTCAACAGCGCCTTGGCGGCATGGCAGTAGGGGCACCAGCCGGTGGTGTAGATGTCGACAGCTTGCATGAGGTCGTTTCCGTTTCCGCTCTTTATATGGGGCCCCGCCCGGCGGCGACAACCCGTGCGAAAACAAGCACATCCACCTGCCTCGCGCCGGCCTTCAGCAGCGTCCGGGCGCAGGTGTCGACGGTCGCCCCGGAGGTAAGGACGTCGTCGATCAGGATAACGCGCCGGCCGGCAATCGTTGCTTTCCGGTCGGGCGGCACGCGGAAGGCCCCCTGGACGTTGTCTGCGCGCTGGACTTTCGTCAGGCCGACCTGCTGCGGCGTCGACCGTACCCGGCGCAGGGTGTCGAACAGGACCGGCACGCCTGACGTTGCCGAAATGGCCTTGGACAGGGCGGCCGCCTGATTGAAGCGCCGCGACCACAGCCGGCGCCAGTGCAGCGGCACCGGGACGAGGGCGTCGGCCTCGGGCAGAAGCTCGCGTCCCGCCCGCGCCATCCAGCGGCCCATCATGGGCGCGAGGTCCATGCGGTCGCCGAACTTGAAGGCCAGCACCAGCGCCCGGGCGACCTCGTCATAGCGCACGGCGGCACGGGCGCGGTCATAGGCCGGCGGATTGGCCATCGCCTCCATGGACAGGAGGCCGGGGCCCGGATCGTAGACGAACGGGATGCCGAGCCGGGCGCAATAAGGCTTCTCGATCGGCGACAGTTTCGACCAGCACTGGGCACATAGTCCGGCGCCGTCGCCCAACGGCTCGCGGCAGGACGGGCAAAGTTGCGGCAGCGCCGAGTCGAGCGTGAAGCGGAACAGACCGCGGAATGCGCCGCCGAGGCGGGCGGCGATGCCCGGCGGCCGCTGTTCCTCGCTTGCCTCGACAAGCTCGTTCATGCTGCAACGCTAGCAGATGACCGCCAACCCGACCATCTTCGACCGCACCCTCCTGCGCGCCCGGCAGCACCGCGCCGCCGGGCTCGGGCCGGCGACATTTCTGCTCGACCGTGTCGCCGAGGAAATGACCGACCGGCTGGCGGCGGTGCTGCGCACGTTCGAGAGTGCCGTCGACCTCGATACGCCGGGCGATACGTTGCGCGCGGCGCTCCTCGCGAGCGGCAAGGTCCCGTCGCTGGAGCGCGCCTCGATCGTCAGCGAAAGCGGGCTCGAGGTCATGGCCGGCGGACGGGGGCAACCCTTCGCCGATGGCTCGCTCGATCTCGTGGTCTCCGGGCTTGCGCTGCAGTTCGTCAACGATCTGCCGGGCGCCCTCATCCAGGTCTGCCGCGCGCTCAAGCCGGACGGTTTGTTGCTCGCCGCCATGATCGGCGGCGACAGCCTCAATGAGTTGCGCGAGGCATTCGCGCAGGCCGAAAGCGAAGTCGAAGGCGGATTGTCGCCGCGCGTCCTGCCGTTCGCCGATATTCGTGAGCTGGGCGCGCTGATGCAACGCGCCGGCTTTGCGCTGCCGGTGATCGACGCCGATCGCGTGACCGTGCGCTATCAGTCGCCGATCGCGCTGATGCGCGACCTGCGCGCCATGGGCGCGACCAATATTATGGTCGAACGGCGCCGCGCGCCGCTCAAGCGCGCGACCTTGCGGCGGATGATGGAGGTTTACGCCGAGCGCTTCGCCGACAGCGATGGCCGCGTGCGCGCGACCTTCGAGATCGTCTGGCTGTCAGGCTGGACGCCGCATGAGAGCCAGCAGAAGCCGCTCAAGCCGGGCTCGGCGACGCGGCGTCTGGCGGATGCGCTGGGGACGAAGGAGTTGCCGGCCGGTGAAAAGCCGGACGGATCGTGACGGTCGGCCGGGCGTTGCGATTACTTCAGCGCGGTTGCGACCGACTGCCAGGTATCGTTGACCTTGGTGCCGAGGCCGTTCACGGCGGCGACGATCGCGCCGGCAACGCCGGTGGCGATCAGGGCATATTCGATCGCGGTGGCGCCGTTCTCGTTGCGGATGAAAGCGAGCAGCGTTCTGTGCTCTTGTGCTTTACGCATTGCACCGTCCTTTGGCCTGTTCTTGGCCCTTGGCGATTTACAGCAACGCCATCAGATGTGCGATCAGCGGCACATCGGCCGGCGGCATCTCATAGTCGCGCAGTTTGTTCGGCCGCACCCAGGTGAGGTTCTGTCGCTCGAGTGCGGTGACCGTCCCCTCCCAGCGCCGGCAGACATAGAGCGGCATCAGCAGGTGAAAGTCCGGATAGGCGTGGCTCGCGAAAGTCAGCGGCGCGAGGCAGTCTTCCTTGACCGATATTCCCAGTTCTTCCTTGAGTTCGCGGATCAGCGTTATTTCAGGCCGCTCGCCGCTTTCGACCTTGCCGCCGGGAAATTCCCACAGGCCCGCCATCGGCTTGCCTGGCGGGCGCTGTGCGATGAGCACGCGACCGTCGGCGTCGATGAGGGCGCAGGCGGCAACAAGGACGATTTTGACGCTCATGGCCGGTCACCTGACGCTATGGGCGCAGAGTTAAAAGTTCCACTCATCGGGAGCGCCGGCGACGATCGCTTCCCCGGCATGATTAGGGAATCGTTAAGACCGGTAGTCGCCGTTGATGGCGACGTATTCCTTGGTCAGGTCGCAGGTGAGGACACGGTCGCGGCCCTTGCCCATGCCGAGCGCGACCTTGAGGAAGATCTCCGGCTTCTTCATCTCGGCGGAGACCTTGGTCTCGTCATAGGACGGATCACGCGCGCCCTTGTGCGCAACGCGCACGCCGGCAAACCAGATCGACAGCTTGTCGCGGTCCGCCGGCTCGCCGGCCTTGCCGACAGCCATGACGACACGGCCCCAGTTGGCGTCCTCGCCGGCGATGGCGGTCTTCACGAGCGGCGAGTTGGCGATCGACATGGCGATCCTGCGCGCCGATTTGTCGGACACCGCGCCCTCGACGACGATTTCCACGAGCTTGCGCGCGCCTTCGCCGTCGCGCGCCACCTGTTCTGCGAGATCGGCGAGCACGTCGTGCAGCGCCTTCTTGTAGGCCTTAAGCTTCGGATCGGCGGCGCGGGAAATCTTCGGGCAGTCTTTCGCCTGACCAGTCGCGAACATCATCAGAGTGTCCGACGTGGATGTGTCGCCGTCGATGGTGACGGCGTTGAAGGTCGAGCCGACGCCCTCCTTGAGCAGGCCCTGCAGCGCCGGCGCGGCGATCGCTGCATCGGTGAAGACAAAAGAGAGCATGGTGGCCATATCCGGCGCGATCATGCCGGCGCCCTTGGCGATGCCGCAGATGGTCACCTTGGACTTGCCGATCCTCGCGGTGGCGGTGGCCACTTTCGGAAAGGTGTCGGTGGTCATGATGGCCTTGGCGGCCTCATGATAGAAATCGCCGGCGACGCTGTTGGCGAGGTTCTGCATCACCGGCGCGAACTTGTTGGCGTCGAGCGGTTCGCCGATCACGCCCGTCGAGGCGAGAAAGATTTCGTTCGGCTTGCAGCCGATGGTCTTCGAAGCGATGTCGGCGGTGAGCCTGGTCGCGGCGCGCCCGGTCTTGCCGGTGAAGGCATTGGCGTTGCCGGAGTTCACCACCAGCGCGCGCGCTTTCCCGGACTTGAGATTGGCGCGGCACCACTCGACCGGCGCCGAGGGGCACTTCGACGTCGTGAACACGCCGGCGACCGTGGTGCCCGGATCGAACAGCGCCAGCAGCACGTCGGTGCGGTTCTTGTAGCGGATGCCGGCTTCGGCGGTCGCCATGCGCACGCCGGCGATCGCCGGCATGTCGGGGACGGTGGTCGGGGCGAGGGGGGAAACGGCGGTCGACATTGCGCTCTCCAGCGTCATGCCCGGGCTTGTCCCGGGCATCCACGTCTTTCGATTATCCGAATTAAACGAATTGGCCAAAAACAAAATGCCCGGCTTTCGCCGGGCATCGTGTCTTGTCAGTCATGTGACAGCCGTTACTGCTTTGGCGCCGCCGGGGCATCGGCCTTCGGCTCTTCGACCGTGTAGTTCTTCTCGATCTTGGCATCGGCGCGCAGCTTGGTGACGAATTCGGCCTGCGCCTTGCGGGCGACGAACTGCTCGACCTGCGGCTTGACGTCCTCGAAGCTCGGCTTCGGCTTTACGCGCTTGTCCTCGGTCTTGATGACGTGCCAGCCGAACTGGGTCTTCACAGGCGCGGAAATCTTGCCCTTCTCGAGCGAGAAGGCGACGTTGGCGAATTCCGGCACCATCTGGTCCTTGGTGAAATAGCCGAGATCGCCGCCATTGGCCTTGCCCGACGGGTCCTCGGTGACTTCGCCCGCGACCTTGGCGAAATCCTCGCCCTTGTTGAGGCGGGCGATCACGGCCTTGATCTTGTCCTCGGCGGCCTTGCTGGCCTTGTCGTCGCCGGCGGCGGCGCGGATCAGGATGTGGGCCGCCTTGACCTCTTCCTCGGCCGGAATCTTGATGACGGCGTCGTCATAGACGGCGCGCATGGCGGCGTCGGTCGAGGCCTCCTTGGCAACCTGGTTCAACAGCGATTCCATCAGCAGCTTCTGGCGGGCGAACTCCAGCTTGCGCTTGAAGGCGTCGTCGTCGGCGAGCTTCTTGTCCTCGGCGGCCTTGGTGATCAGGATGGCGTCGGCCATGAACTGGACGAGGTAGTCCTTCTTGGCGTTCTCCGACATCGGCGGCAGCTGACCGGCTTCCTCTTCGGCGACGGCAAGATCGCTCTGGGTGATCGGCTTACCGTTCACGGTGGCCACCACCGGATCCTTGGCGTCCTGCGCGGCGAGCGGGGCGGTCGCGGTGAGCGTCAGGACCAGCGCGCCGGCGAACAGGCGGGCAATCGGACGACTTTGGCGCGGCGCGGTCGGGGCAAAAGCCGGCGCACCGGCACAGGTCGGGAGGGTCATCTCGCGTGTCCTTGGAAAAGAGGCCGCCCTCAAAGGGCGAAACGCGCTCTTGTCACCCAACAACCATGGCTTTGCAATGGCGCGGCCCGGCGCTGGAACCTAAACTTGTCGTCATCATTGAGATAGCCGGGCGGACGCCGTTAAGCCCGTGTTCCTTGGCCAATTGACATTGATTCCACCCCCTCCTATCTCTCCCGGGACCCCGGCTGGTGGCGTTCAAAGCGCGATTTTGACGTCGTTTTTGCCCGAAAATGAGCCTGCTTTCCGGCGTTCCGGACGTGAATTCCGGTCCTGCCGGTCCCAAATACCGGTCGTTGCGGCGCTGTGACAGCGCCCCGGCCAGCAATCAGGAGCTCCACCGATGTTAGGCGCCGTTGCCCGCAAGCTGTTCGGCTCAGCCAATGAAAGGCGGGTCCGCAGCTATCAGCCGCGGGTCAAGGCCATCAACGCGCTGGAGCCGCAAGTGGCCGCGCTGTCGGATGAAGCCCTGAAGGCCCGCACCGCCGACTTCAAGAAGCAGCTCGCCGAGGGCAAGTCGCTCGACGATATTCTGGTGCCGGCTTTCGCCACCGTGCGCGAGGCGGCCAAGCGCGTCCTCGGCCAGCGCCACTTCGACGTCCAGCTCATCGGCGGCATGATCCTGCACGAAGGCAAGATCGCCGAGATGAAGACCGGCGAAGGCAAGACCCTCGTGTCGACCTTGCCCGTCTATCTCAACGCGCTGACCGGCCGCGGCGTCCACGTCGTGACCGTGAACGACTATCTCGCCAAGCGCGACGCCGAGTGGATGGGCAAGATCTACGGCTTCCTCGGGCTGACCACCGGCATCATCATTCACGGCCTCGACGACGCGCAGCGCAAGGCCGCCTACGACAGCGACATCACCTACGCGACCAACAACGAACTCGGCTTCGACTATCTGCGCGACAACATGAAGTATCGCCCGGAAGACATGGTGCAGCGCGACCATGTTTACGCGGTGGTCGACGAAGTCGACTCGATCCTGGTGGACGAAGCGCGCACGCCGCTCATCATCTCCGGCCCGCTCGACGACCGTTCCGAATTCTACAACACCATCGACGGCTACATTCCGGCGCTCGACAAGCCCGATTACGAGGTGGACGAGAAGCAGCGCACCGTGACGCTGACCGAAGCCGGCATGGAGAAGCTCGAGCAGCGCCTGCGCACTGCTGGCGAGCTCAAGGGCGACTCGCTCTACGACGTCGAGAACGTCTCCGTCGTGCATCACATAAATCAGGCCCTGCGCGCCCACAAGCTGTTCCAGCGCGATAAGGACTACATCGTCCGTAACAACGAAGTCGTCATCATCGACGAGTTCACCGGCCGCATGATGCCGGGCCGCCGCTATTCGGAAGGCCTGCATCAGGCCCTCGAGGCCAAGGAGCATGTGACGATCCAGCCGGAGAACCAGACGCTCGCCTCGATCACGTTCCAGAACTACTTCCGCATGTACGACAAGCTTTCCGGCATGACCGGCACGGCGCTCACGGAAGCCGATGAGTTCATGGACATCTACGGCCTCGAAGTGATCGACGTGCCGACCAACAAGCCGTTGGCGCGTATCGACGACCATGACGAGGTCTACCGCTCGCAGGCCGAGAAGTATCGCGCCATCATCACGCTGATCGAGGAGTGCAAGACCCGCGGCCAGCCGGTGCTGGTCGGCACGACGTCGATCGAGAAGTCGGAGCAGCTCGCCGACCTGCTGCGCGAGAACGGCTGGGAAGCGCACGACTTCTCCGATCCGAACGCCTTCGCCGCGCTCTACACCGGCGACGACGGCGCGACGAAGAAGAAGGTCTTCGCCATTCTCAACGCGCGCTATCACGAGCAGGAGGCCTTCATCGTCAGCCAGGCCGGCGTGCCGGGCGCGATCACGATCGCCACCAACATGGCCGGCCGCGGCACCGACATTCAGCTCGGCGGCAATGCCGACATGCGCATCCGCCAGGAGATCACCGATCTCGAAGGCGACGAGCGCGACCATAGCCCGCGCGCCGCCGCGATCCGCGAGCAGGTGAGCAAGCTCAAGGACAAGGCGCTGGCCGCCGGCGGGCTGTTCGTGCTCGGCACCGAGCGTCATGAAAGCCGCCGCATCGACAATCAGTTGCGCGGCCGCTCCGGCCGTCAGGGCGATCCGGGGCATTCCAAGTTCTTCCTGTCGCTCGAAGACGACCTGATGCGCATCTTCGGCTCGGATCGTCTCGAAGGCATGCTGACCAAGCTCGGCCTCAAGGAAAACGAGGCCATCGTCCATCCGTGGATCAACAAGGCGCTGGAGAAGGCGCAGCAGAAGGTCGAGGCGCGCAACTTCGACATCCGCAAGAACCTGCTCAAGTACGACGACGTGATGAACGATCAGCGCAAGGTGATCTTCGAGCAGCGGCTCGATCTCATGCGCGACGATCACGTCGAGGATACGGTCGCCGACATGCGTCACCAGATCATCGACGATCTGGTCAGCAAGCACATCCCGGAGAACGCCTATCCCGAACAGTGGGACGTCGACGGCCTGCATGACGCCGTGAACCACGTCCTGACGCTCGATCTGCCGGTCAAGGACTGGGCCAAGGAAGAAGGCATCGCCGACGAAGAGGTCAAGGAGCGCGTCAAGCGTGCCGCGGACGAGTGGATGGCCGCCAAGGTCGCCAAGTGGGGACCCGACGTGATGCGTTACGTCGAGAAGTCGATCCTGCTGCAGTCGCTCGATCATCTGTGGCGCGAGCATCTCGTGATGCTCGAGCATTTGCGCCAGGTCGTCGGTCTGCGCGGCTATGCGCAGCGCGATCCGCTCAACGAATACAAGGCCGAAGCCTTCTCCCTGTTCGAAGGCATGGTGGCGGGTCTGCGCGAGGCGGTGACGGCGCAGTTGATGCGCGTCGAGATCATGCCGCAGCAGCCGGAAGACGAGCAGTTGCCTTACATGGAAGCGCATCACGTCGATGCGACGACGGGTGAGGACGAACTGGCGCCGCAGGGCCTGTCGGGCACCGCGACGCTGGCGGCCGGTAACACCGCCGTGGTGGAAGCTGCGGCGCGCGATCCGAACAACCCCGCCACATGGGGCAAGGTCGGTCGCAACGAACTCTGCCCGTGCGGCTCCGGCAAGAAGTACAAGCACTGCCACGGCCAGTACGCTTGACGGCCATGATGGCAAGAGGCCGGATGTCTGGCCGTACTATCTCGCCGCACCCGCGTAGCGGGTGTTGCTGAGATAGGATGACAGGGCATCGATCTGATCCGGCGACAGGTTGCCGGCAATGTGCGGCATAGGTGTCGCGCCGGCCCGGTTGTAGCCGTTTTGCCAGTCCGTCAAGCGTCGCACCAGATAGCTGTGCGAGAGGCCGTCGAGACGCGGAATCGCGCCAACGCCCGTGGCGTGCGGACCATGGCACGCCACGCAGGCAACGATGTTCTCGTCTGCCACCCCGTTCTGGTAGATGTCGCGTCCGCGCCCCTCAAGCGCTGGATTGCCATCCATCGCAGGCTTGGTATCCAGCGCCGCGAGATAATCGGTCAGCGCGCGCATGCGTCCGTCGCTGAGATTTTCCGCCGCCGCCCACATGAACTGGATTGACGCCGGCGCATCGCGGCCATGCATCCGGAATCGCTCAAGTTGCGCGCGCAGGTAAGCGCGTTGCTGCCCGGCAAGGCGGGGCGCTGGCAGATAGCCTTGCGCGCCGCCGCCGTGGCACCAAGTGCAGTTGCCGATCGCCGGGTCTTCCGCGCCGGCCGGGCTCGCCAAGCCTGCGAACAAAATGGTCGACGCTGCGGCGATGAGTAGAGCCTCCGCCAGACGCGAGCGCATGGTATGTTTCCTACCTGAGCGAGCTGACATAAGCGGCCACCGCTTGCGCTTCGGAGCGAGAAAGACTGTGAGCCACCGGCTCCATGATCAGCGATGTATCGGGCTGCGAGGCGATTTGGCCCCGTTCTTTGCTCCAGTTGACCAGTTTGAAAACGACGTACTCATAAAGCTGACCGGCGAGCCTCGGGATTTCGCCGGTTCCTTGCGCCGCGGGACCGTGGCATGCCGCGCACGCCGCCACGTCTTTTTCCGGGATACCGTGGTCGAAGATATCCTTACCTTGCGCAGCGAGCGTTTGCGGTGCACCGCCGATTGGCGCCACCTTGGCCGCGTTAAAGCGCGCGGCCAAGGCCGCAGCCATGTTGCCATGTAATCCGTGCGCGACATTGAGCATGATAGCGTTTTTGCGCCGGCGTTCGAGGAAAGCGCGAAGCTGATTTTCAATGTACTGGGTCTGCTGTCCGGCGAGCCGCGGGATCGGATAGAAGCCGCGGTAGCCTTGCCCGTTAGGACCGTGGCAATCCTGACAGTAAGCAAACTTTTCCGACAGTGATTCTGCCGGACCCGCGGTCGCGGCCGCGCCTGGTGCTAGGCTGCAGGCGACAATCAGCATTGCCGCGATCCGGCGGCACATGCTGCGGTCAATTCTTTTCACGGCTCGGGTCATCGCGTCATTCCAGCGTGCTGACATAGGCCGCCACCGCTTTGATCTGATCCGGCGTCAGGCCGTGCGCGATCGGCTCCATCAACGCCGAGGCATCCGGCTGCGAAGCGATCTGACCGCGCTCCTTGTCCCAATTCGCCAGCTTCGCAACAACGTAATCGCTGAGCTGGCCGGCAAGTCGGGGAATTTCGCCGTTGCCGGCCGCCGTGTCGCCGTGGCAAGTCGCGCAAGCTGGGACATTCGTGGCCGATACGCCTTGCGTGAATATCGTCTTGCCTTCGGAGGCCAGTCTTGCCGGTCCACCGCCGAGCGGTTTGGGGTCGAGCTTGTTGAAGTGACTTGAAAGCGCTGAAAGCATTTCCGGCGAAAGCACATGGGCGACACTGAACATGATCGTGTTGGTGCGCCGTTTTTGGGTGAACGCCAGAAGCTGGTTCTTCATGTAGTCGGGCTGCTGTCCGGCGAGCCGCGGGATCGGGTAGAAGCCGCGGAAGCCTTGTCCTGACACGCCGTGGCAGGTCGTGCAGTAATGCACTTTGGCGGCAAATTCGCGCGGCGGAGCCTGTTTGTCGTCCGCATGAGCCGTGGTCGCCGACGCGGCACCGAGGGCGGCGAACAGCTTACCGGACTGCAAGATGGCCTTGGCCTTCATGGCAGCGTCCTCCCGCTACATTGCCAGCCACAAATAGGCGAACAGCGTGTTATTGTTGTGCGCATACATCGTGTCCCCGTCGAACCGATTGTAGTAGGTGTATTGCAATCCGATGCGCGCATTCGCCCATGGCCATCCGGGCGAATGTTTGGAAATGTAGGGGATGTAGGACAGGTCGAAGATGAAGCCGTTGCTGTTCGGGTCGGTCTGCGCAGTCGCATTCGGATCGAACTGGCTCACGAGGCCGCCATATAAGATGGGGTCTGTTGAGCCCTTCGTGCTGAAGTATTGTGTCGTAAAGACAATGCGATTGTCGTTGCCATAAGCGATCGAGGCGTCAAGTCGCAGCGTGTCGAGCGTATTCGACGGGTTGCTCGATCCGCCGTTGTTGAACGTCGCGTCGAGCTTCATGAACTCGTGAATCCAGGTTCCGCGAAGGGTGAGCCAGTAGTTTTCCCCGCGGTACTGGTACTGGGCGTCGAATGCTGTGTCGGTGTAACGGTCGGTGAACGGGATGGACGCCGGAATCTGGAAGCCGTTGCCGTCGAGTTGCGTCGTATCCCACTGCCGGACGTTAGCCTGTATCCCGTAGGCGCCCAGCATCAGCCAATGATTGCCCCAATGAGGCTCGATGGCGATGCGCCAGTAGGGGGCGATGCCGTCGATCATGCCGATGCCGAACGGATCGATGCCGAGCTTGGTCTGCGTCTTAAATCCGACAGATCGATAGCCCGACAGTTCGAGATACAGGAAGTCGTTTATAAAGGCGTAGGCGCCGACGCCGGCGACGTGGCCCGGCCCCAATGCTTCGATGAATGTTGACGTCGCGGGGCCTGGCGCTGTGGTCGAGGCTGAAAAAGGAAACCGCCAAGCCGGCGTCGTATTCCACGGATCCTGTACAGAGGGATTGTTGTTGGCGGTAATGCCGAAGATGACCTCGGTGCCGCCGATATTAAATGTGTTCGCGTAACGAACATCGGTATTATCCCAAGACCACTGGAACGTTGCGTAAGGATCAGTCGCCGACGGAACGCCAAATGCCGCACCGGAATAGGTGACCTGTGCGAACGCGCCGATATGGTCGGTAATGGCGCCGGCGTAGAACAGGCTCACGGGTGCGGCGGCAACCTGATCGTTGCAAGGATACGGTCCGCAGGGCGCGATCTGGGACGATTGGGTGTGCGTAAGGCCGACGACGGCCATGGCTGATATCGGCGGTACCCAGGTGCGATCCGACTCCGGCTTTGGCGAGGCTATGCTGCCGGCATCGGTCCGTATGTCCTTCTCATAAGCTCTAAGTCTGGCGTCGTCATCCAGGGGCGCGACGTTCGCTCGAAAGAGCCCGAATGGCGCTGTCCGGTATGGGCCGCCCCGGTCGTGTAACCCAAAAGCTTGAAGCGCCGGCCGTAGGGCGTCAGTGCGGGAAAATCGGTATGGCAAGTACCGCAAGGCTGTCCAGTTTGCCGGGCAAAGCTTGGAAGGGCCATTGCCGGCGACAGTGCGTCGGTTGCAGTCAAGACGCAGGCACCGAGAAGAAACGCTGCGGCCACCTTATGGGCAGCGGACGAATGACGGGGGTTCTCTTTTTTGGCCTCCGTCTGGAAGCTGGTCGGCAACGTCGAGGCGTTCATAGTCCCCCCCGAACTTCAGGCTTTCTCGGTTGCTTATGCCTTCTGAAAAGGATGCAGTAGCCATCAGGGCTGATGTCGCCCTCGATCTTCTGGCGAGCGCCATCGGATAATTTGTAACATTTATAAATCAGGCCGACGTTTGATCTGCATCAAGGGTCAGGATAACAAGTCCATAAGCGGGCCGTATCTGAATAGGGTGCAGGGATGACGCGCGCTCAATTGGTATGTCGATCATGCTGTGCTACGAAGGTACGTATCCACCTTGTGGATCCGAGCCGAGGCAACGCAGCGGCGGTCGTAAAAAGAGCAATTACCTACATGGAAAAATTTGCGTCGGTACAGCCACATACAATGATGAATTCGGATCGCGGCCGATGACGAGCGCAGAGTCCCTTGCCATTGGTGACGCCGCGGTAGCACTGCCACGGCCAGTACGCGTAAGCCGCTGACATGCGGGCCGTCGGCGGCAAAGGGGTTTACGGCGCGTCGGTCGGCATCCTGATGCTCGACGCGCGGTTTCCGCGTATCCCCGGCGACATGGGCAATGCGACGACGTGGCCGTTTCCGGTGCAGTATCGTCTGGTACGCAACGCCACGCCGGACGCGGTGGTCCGTCAGGGCGCGCCGGGGCTGCTCGACGTTTTCATCGAAGCCGCGCATGACCTCGTGCGCCACGGCGTCGATGGCATCACCACCAATTGCGGCTTCCTGTCGCTGTTCCAGGACGAGCTCGCCGACGCTGTCGGCGTTCCCGTCGCAACCTCGTCATTGATGCAGGTGGAGTTCGTCAATCGCCTGCTGCCGCGCGGCAAGCGCGCCGGCATTCTCACCATCTCGGCCTCGACGCTGACGCCGGCCCATCTGCAAAAGGCGCGCGTGCCGGAAGGCACGCCGGTTGGCAGCACCGAAGGGGGGCGCGAATTCACGCGCGCCATCCTGGGCAACGAGCTTGAGCTCGACGTCGCGCTGGCGCGGCAGGACAATATCGAGGCGGCTATCGCGTTGCAGAAGGCCCATCCGGATCTCGGCGCCATCGTGCTCGAATGCACCAATATGATCCCGTACGCCGCCGACATCCGTCGTGCGACCGGGCTGCCGGTCTTCTCGATCTACAATTTCATTTGCTGGTTTCAGCAGAGCCTGGTGCCGCGGACGTTTCCATAGCAGGCGCTCGTTGGGTCCGCGGCCGCTTACTGCCTGAAAACCTGCGCCGGTAACTGCTCGGAAAAGCGGTTGGCGCGGTCGAGATGCCTGCGCATGTGTTCGGCCGCTGCCGCGCCATCCCCGGCGAGGATCGCCTTGGCCACCGCGCGATGCTCGGCATTCGATTGCGCCAGGATGTCTACGGTCAGAGCGCCGCTCAATTGAAACATGATCAGCGGCAGTTGCAATTGCCGGCCGACCGACGCGAGTTGGTCGTTGCCGCTGGCATCGACCACGGCCTGATGGAAGAGCTTGTTCTCGTCGAGATAGGCGAGCGGCATGTTGCGCGGCGAGTCGTTCCAGATCGGCGCGATGGCCGCCTCGAATTTCTCGCGTACGCCCGGCGATGAGATATTTGCGGCGGCGAGTTGCGCCGCCAGCATTTCCAGCGCGGTGCGGATCTGGAACAGCTCGCGCGTTTCCTTGCGTGTCAGGCGGCGGACCACCGCGCCTCGGTTCGGCACGCTTTCGATTAGGCCTTCCGCCGACAAGCGCCGGAATGCTTCGCGCAGCGGGCCGCGGCTGACACCGAAGGCGCGCGTCAGGTCGGCCTCGATCAGTCGCTGACCGGCGGCGTAGCGGCCGTAAAGGATGCCCTCACGCAGATTTTCAACCAAGCGTTCGACCGTCGTGCCGCGGCCTTTGCCGCCGGCACCGTCGTCGGTCAGGTCTGGGTCGGGTTGATCGAGCACGGCTCTTCAATACGGCGCTTCGTGGCCGTTGACAACTCTCTGCCGGGCAGTATTGTCCTACAAAATAGTCCGGCAGGGAGTGTGATCATGAAAGCAGCGGTAGTAGCGCCGTCGAGGGGCGGCGTATGTTGATTGGCAAGGCCGGGCCCGCCACGACGTCGATCTGCACGTCTGACGCCTCCAGCATCGAAGTGCGCGGCAAGGATCTGTGCGGCGACCTGATGGGCCGTCTCACCTTCACCGAATACTTCTTCCTGCTGGTCACCGGCCGCGAGCCGACGCAGAAGCAGCGCTTCTTCCTCGATCTTCTGCTGATCGCCATTGCGGAGCACGGCCTAACGCCGACCGCGCAGGCCTCGCGCATGACCTATGCCGCCGATCCGGCCTGCCTGCAGGCGGCGGTCGCAGCCGGCATTCTCGGCTGCGGCTCTATCGTGCTTGGGACTTCAGAACTCTGCGGCCGCGTGCTGATGGCGGCGCAGGAGCGCGTCAAGTCGGGTGCAACTCCGGCCGATGCCGTGCTCGCCATCGCGAGCGAAACGCGCGCCAGCGGCGGCAAGCTGCCGGGCTTCGGCCATCCGGTTCATCATCCGGTCGACCCCCGCTCCGAGCGCATTCTAGAACTCGCCGACCGCGAAGGTGCCGCCGGTCCGCACGTTGCGCTGGCGCGGCTGTTCCCGGCCGCCGCGGCCGAAGTTTGGAAGCGGCCATTGCCGATGAATGTGTCGATGGCGATCGCGGCGGTGCTGCTCGATCTCGATTTTCCACCGGCCATCATCAAAGGCATCCCGCTGCTTGCACGCACCGCCGGGCTGCTTGGACATCTCGCCGAGGAGCAGGAAACCCCGATCGGCTTCCTCATGGCCCATCACGGCGAAGAAGCCATCAAGTACGTGAAGAAATAGCAGTCGCATGATTCTCGAACCGACCGTCGAAACGCTTCCCTGGCCCGAGCAGGTCCGCAAGGACGACGCGCTGTACCGCGAGCAGATCAAATATCTGTTCGCCAATTCGCCTTTCTATCAGCAGAAGTTGCGCAAGGCCGGCTTCGAGACGCCGGCCGATGTCGGCGGCCTCGAAGACATCGGCAAATTGCCGACGACGGAAAAGGACGAACTGCGCGCCACGCGCAGCGACGACCAGCCCATCGGCACGCACCTTGCCGTGCCGATGGACAAGGTGGCCCGCATCTACTCGACCAGCGGCACGACCGGCGTGCCGAGCTACATCCCGCTGACCGCCGGCGACGTGGACAACTGGGTGACGACGTCGTCGCGCAGCTACACCGCGGCCGGCATCGGCCCCGGCACGCGCATCATCACGACCTATGGCGCCGGACCTTTCGTGGCCGGCGCGGCGCTCGATGCCTTCGCAAGGCTCGGCACGTGTCACATCCCGGTCGGCGCCGGTAACACCGAGCGCCTGATGATGGCGGTGCGTCTGCTCAAGGCCGAAGCCATCGCGCTGACGCCGTCCTACGCGCTGCACCTTGCCGAGTGGGCGCGCGACCGCAAGTTCGACCTCAGGGGCAGCAGCGTGAAGAATCTGCTGGTCGCAGGCGAGCCGGGCGGCGGCGAGCCGGCGATGCGTGCGCAACTCGAAGATGCCTGGGGCGCGCAGGTGACCGAAGCCATGGGTATCGGCGATATTTCGCCGTCGCTGTGGGGCGAGTGCCCGGAAAAGCAGGGCATGCATCTCGGCGGCCGCGGTTACGTCCATATCGAGCTGATCGATCCCGACACCGGCGCTGCTGTGCCGATCACCGACGGCGCTCGCGGCGAACTCGTGCTCACGCATCTGCGCCAGCAGGCGGCACCCTTGCTGCGCTTCCGCACCCGCGATCATGTCGTGCTCTGGACCGAGCCTTGCGCCTGCGGCCGCACCTCGCCGCGCGTACGCTGCATCGGCCGCACCGACGACATGCTGATCGTGCGCGGCGTCAACGTATTTCCGTCGGCCGTGCGCGAGGTGGTGCACCGCTTCCAGCCGGACGTCAGCGGCGTGATCTCGATCCGCCCCGGCGTCAAGGGCGTCAAGCAGAACCCGCCGCTGAAGGTACTCGTCGAAATGGCGGAGAAGGCGGGCGGTGCCGACGGCCTCGCCAGGCAGATCGAAAGCGATATCCGCGCCAAGCTCGTGTTCACGGCGACCGTCGAACTCGTGCCGTTCGGCTCGCTGCCGCGAAGCGACTACAAGTCCAGGATCGTGGACTTTTCCGAAGCCGCGCCAGGCGGTGCATGACCATGACAATGAAAAAAGCCAGGGAGGTAAGCATGCGAATGAAATCGATACTACTCGGGGCGGCGGTCGCCCTCGTGGCCGGCAATGCCGTTGCCGCCGAATACGAGCTGAAGATGTCTCTGATGTTCCCGCCGACTCACTTCATCCAGACCCGGGCGATGGAGCCCTGGGCCAAGATGATCGAGGAGAAGACCAATGGGCGGGTGAAGTTCACCATCTTCTCGGCCGGCTCGGCGCTCGGCGATGCGACCAAGCAATTCGACCAGGTGCGCACCGGTGTCGTTGACGTCGCGGTCAGCATCCCGGCGATCCCGCGCGGCCGCCATCCGCGGACCACGCTCATGGAGCTGCCCTTCACCATCAAGACCTCCGCCGGCGGTACCAAGGCTCTGATGGATCTCTATGACAAGTATCTCAAGGCCGATTATCCCGGCACGGTCATGCTAAACATGACCATCACCGAGCCGAGCGCCGTTCACACGCGCAATCCGATCACCGATCTCGATCAGCTCAAGGGGGTGCGCACTCGCGCGCCGACGTCGAGCGTGACCGCCATGCTCAACGCCATCGGCGCGACGCCGGTCGGAATGCCGCCGACCCAGATTTACGAAAGCGCCGAGCGTGGCGTCATCGACGGCAACGTCATGCCGTGGGGTCCGGTTGGCGCCTTCAAGGTCTATGAGATCTTCAAGAACCACCTCAACGCCCGCATCGACGCGGTGGCCATGTACACGCTGATGAACGAGAACCGCTACAACTCGCTGCCGCCGGACATCCGCAAGGTGATCGATGACAGCCGGCCCTACCTCGTCGATATCTGGACCAAGTTGTGGAAGGAAACCGACGCCGCCGCCATTGAGATGGCGCGCAAGGCCGGCAACAAGATTGTCGATTTGCCGGACGCGCGCCGCGACGAATGGCGCACGAAGATGAAGCCGGTCGTCGATCAGTATATCGACGAGCAGGCCAAGACCGTCCCCAACTCGCGCGAGATCTACGACGCGATGGTCACGACGCTGAAAAAGTACGAGTAAAATTACGAGACCAGGCGTCGGGCGGGCCTTGGCCTTCCCGGCGCCTTTTCCTCAACAGCCCGGGGCTGAGATGACTTTCGAATCAGCGAGCGAGCGGGTTCTCCGCTTCGTCTCTTTCGCCGCGACGTTCATGTTCGTCGTTGGCGTGCTCCTTACCATGGCGGACATCTTCCTGCGCAGCGTTTCGACGCTGACGGTCCACGGCATGGTCGACATGATGCAGCTCTGCGTTCTGACCGGCGCCATGCTGGCCATCCCGCACGCCTTCCTGTCCGATCAGCACGTCGCCATCGATCTGTTCGTCGAACGCGCGCCGACCCGGGTGCAGCTCGCCCTGCGCATCATCGCTGCTCTGCTGGCCATCGTCTTTTTGTCCGGCGTGTTGTGGTTCTCGTATCAGCAGGCGCTGAACGAAGCGCATGACAGCAGTCAGACCATCGGCATTCCGATGACCTGGTACTGGGCGCCGTTCCTCGTCGGAATCGCGTTGTCCGTGTTCACGAACTTCGTGCTGATGGTGCAGTTGTGGCGCCACGGCCTGCCGGCAAAGGCTGTCGAATAATGTCTCCTCCCATCATCGGCGCCCTTGGCGTCTTCGCGCTTCTCGTCCTGATCGGGCTGCGCGTCCCCGTCGCGATCGCAATGGGCATCGTCGGCATTGTCGGCGGCGTTGCCATCAACGGTTGGACCAGCCTCGGCTTCGTGCTGGGCTCGCAGCCTTTCGTTACGGTGGTGCCGTATTCGCTGTCGGTCATTCCGCTGTTCGTCATGATGGGTGCCTTCGCCGCCCGTGCCGGATTGTCGGCGTCGCTTTATCAGGCGCTGCATGCGCTGATCGGTCATTGGCGCGGCGGACTCGCCTCGGCGACGGTCGGCGCCTGCGCGCTGTTCGGCGCGGTGTGCGGTTCGAGCTTGGCCACGGCCGCCACCATGGCCCGCGTCGCGATCCCGGAAATGCGCTCGCTTGGCTATGACGACCGCCTCTCGGCCGGCGTTGTTGCCGCCGGAGGCACGCTCGGCATCCTGATCCCGCCCAGCATCATCATGGTCATCTACGCGATCATGACCGAGCAATCGATCGGTCGCATGTTCCTGGCCGGGATGATCCCGGGCATCCTTGCCGCTGTTCTTTACGTCGTTGCGGTCACGATCGTGGTGACGCTGCGGCCGGCGATGGCACCGCGGGCGCCGCGCGCGAACGCCGCTGCCAAACGCGCCGCCTTCGGCCAGCTCGCGCCGGTGGCACTGCTGTTCGGTGCGGTCATGGGCAGCATCTATCTCAACATCGCTTCGCCGACCGAGGCGGCTGCCGTCGGCGCCTTCGGCGCCATGGTGCTCGCCGCCGCGCGGCGCAAGCTGACCTGGGAGGTGGTGCGCGAGTCGCTGGTGGAGACGGCGCAGACCACCGCCGTGATCTTCCTTATCCTGGTCGGCACCTCGGTTCTGCAGTTCTTCATCGAGACCTCGACGCTGCCGACCCTGCTGCTGGAACTGATCAACCGCTTCAATCTGCCGCCCTTCGGCGTCATCCTGATCATTCTGGTGATCTACGTCATCCTCGGCTGCTTCCTCGACAGCCTGTCGATGATGCTGATCACGCTGCCGATCTTCTTCCCGCTGATCATCAAGCTCGGCTACGATCCGATCTGGTTCGGCGTGCTGGTGACGTCAGTGGTCGAAATCGGTCTGATCACACCGCCGGTCGGCATGAACCTGTTCATCATCGCTTCGGTGACCGAGAAGATGAAGTTCGAGGTCGCGGCGCAGGGCGTGCTGCCGTTCCTCGCTGCCGACTGCGTCCGGTTGCTGCTGCTCGCCAGCATTCCCAGCCTGTCGCTGTTCCTGCCGTCGCTGCTGATGTAAGGGCCCGCTTCGCCTACGGCTTCGGATACAACGTCACCACCGCCGTCGCGTCCAGCTCGCTTTTGCCGGACGCGACCAGCAGGCGGTACAAGGTCAACGCCTGCGAGGCCATCGGCATGGCCAGATGCTGCTCGCGGGCGGCACCCTGCAGCATTTCCAGATCTTTCAGCACCTGCCGGGCAAAGCCGCGCGGCGCGAAATCCTCGGCGATCATTTGCGGCATGGCCGCGGCCAGCAGGTTCGAGCCGGCGTGGCCTGTCGCCAGCGCCTTCGGGATCTTCGCGGCATCGACGCCGTAGGCTTCGGCAAGGCGCAGCGCCTCGGCAATCACGCAGTAGTTCGTCAGCACCAGCGTTTGATTGACGAGCTTGGTCGCCTGTCCGGTGCCGACCGCGCCCATATGGGTCATGGTGCCGAGATCGCGCATCAGCGGCGCGATGGTAGCGATCGCCGCGTCGTCGCCGCCGGCCATGATCGCCAGCGTCCCGGCCTTCGCCGCGCCCGGACCGCCGGACACCGGCGCGTCGACGAACGCCGCGCCCCTGGCGGCGAGCGCCTTGGCGATACGGTGGGTGGCTTCGAGCTCGGTCGTCGAATGATCGACGACAATCTTGCCCTTGAGATCAGGGGCCTGTGCGATGCCATCGGCGCCGAGCGTTGCGGCTTCGACCGCCGCCGTATTGATCACGCAGGTCAGGATGATGTCGCTTTGCCGCGCGACGTCGGCGGCGTTCTGCGCCACCGTCACGCCCCAGCCGGCAGCCGCCTTGGTGCGCGCGGCGTCGATGTCGAAACCGGCGACGCGGTAGCCCTTCTCGATGAGCCGCCGGGTGAAGCCTTCGCCCATCAGGCCGAGGCCGATGAAACCGATATTGCCGCTCACGGCGCGTCCTCCCTGTTGGTCCACTCGAAGGTGGCGGGGTCGATGCCCAGCGAATTCGCAAGGCGAGTCCAGGATGCTTCCAGATGCTGCCGCAGCACGTCATGGGCCAGGCGGGCGTTGCGCGTTTCGAGCGCCACGATCAGTTCCTCGTGGTCGGCGACGGCGGCGGCCCAGTTGTCCGGCAGGTCGTTGCCGCGGAAGCGGCTGCGCTTCATGCGCGCATGCAGGCGGCCATGCGTCGCCCGCAGCACGTCGTTACGGGCCAGCCGCACGATCTCGACATGGATGGCCTGGTTGAGGCGGAAGTATTCCGGCTTCTCGCGGTTCCGGTAGTGCGCCATCATGCGGTCGTGCATGTCGCGCAGCGCGCGAAGCTCGGCGTCGGTGGCATGGAGGCAGGCGAGTTCGCCGGCGAAGGCTTCGAGCCGCGCGATCACGGCGAGCATGTCGTGTGCTTCGCGCGGGCTGAGCCGCGTGACGACCGCGCCCCGGTTGGGCTGGATTTCGACCAGCCCTTCGGACGCCAGCACCTTGAAGGCCTCGCGCAGCGGCGTGCGCGAAATGCCGAGCTGATCGCACAGCTCGCGCTCGATGATGCGGCTGCCTTCGGGGAGCTGGCCCTCGGCGATCAGATCGCGCAGCCGCGAGACCACCGTTTCATGCAGCGACCGCCATTCGATCCGCCCGCCGAGGTCGGCGGTCGGGGGTTGCTCTGCGCGGCCGGTGTTCGCCATGGGGCCGGATCACTATCGCAAAAGGTTCGGAATGAAAAGAACCAGCGCCGGTACCGCGGTCAGGATGGCGAGCGTTATCAGCAGAGGCGGGTAGAAAGGCAGCATTGCCTTGAGCAATTTGACCATCGGCACGCCGGTCATGTTCGACAACAGGAACAGCGACAGCCCGAAAGGCGGCGTGATCGTGCCGATCATCAGGTTGAACACGACGACGATGCCGAGGTGGATCGGATCGACGCCCGCGGCCACCACCGGCGGGGCGACGATCGGCACCAGCAGCAGCGTCGCCGTGGTCGAGTCGATGACCATGCCGGCGATGAAGAAAATCACGTTGACGACCAGCAGCAGTACGAGCGGGTTGTCCGAAATGTCCTTGAACCAGCCCGAGAACTCCTGCGGCACCTGCTCGACGGCGAGGATCCAGCCGAACATCGCCGCGGCTGCGACAATGATCAGGATCGCGGAGGTGCCGCGCACCGTGGCCATCGCCGCATCGCGGATGAAGCCCCAGTTCATGTCGCGATAGTAGAAGGCGCCGATCAGCAGCACATAGACCACGCACACGGCCGAAGCTTCCGTCGGCGTGAAGCTGCCGGACAGCATGCCGCCGACCAGCACCACCGGCGCGAACAGCGCCGGCGCGGCCGGCCAGAAGGCCACCCACAGGTCGCGCAGCGAGGGCCAGCGCTCGGCGCGCGGCAGGTCGGTTTTCACCGCGATGATCGCGGTGGCCGCCATCAGCATGGCGACGCAGATCAAGGCCGGGATGATGCCGGCGACGAGCAGTTGCAGCGCCGAGATCGACGTGACCGATGCGTAGATGATCAGCGGGATGGACGGCGGAAAGATCGGCCCGACGATGGCCGAGGCGCCGGTGATGGCGGCGGAAAACGGCAGCGTGAAGCCGCGGTCCTTCATCGCCTTGATCTCGATGCGGCCGAGGCCGCCGACATCCGCCAGCGCCGCGCCGGACACGCCGGAGAAGATCAGGCTGGCGACGATGTTGACCTGCGCCAGCCCGCCATGGAGGCGTCCGACCAGCACATCGGCGAAGTGAAACAGCTTCTGCGTGATGCCGGCGGAGTTCATCAGGTTGCCGACGAAGATGAACACCGGCACCGCGACCAGCGGGAACGAGTCCATCGAATAGAGAATACGCTGGCCGATAGTGGCCAGCGGGATGCCCTCCCACGCGATATAGGCGATCGACGGCACGAGGATAGCGAACACGACCGGAAAGCCGAGAACGAACAGCACAAAGAAAGCCAGAATGACCAGAAGCCCGAGATCCATCGTGTTGTCTTTCTGTCGTCAGATAACGGGGGTCGGACCGTCGATGGTCGGAGGCTTGCGCCGCAGGGCGAACCAGACATAGCCGGCGGCGCCCAATGCGAAGCCGACCAGCATCGGCGCGGCGAACAGCCAGAACGGAATGTCGAGGATCGGCGTGCGGGTGCCGAAATTGCGCCAGATCGACAGCCCGCCGGCCACCGCGACGACGGCCAGCGCCAGGCCGCTGATCAAGAGGATCAGGCGTTCGAGCAGCAGGCGCACGGGCCTCGGCAGCAGGTCGATGAATTCGGCGAGCCGGATGTGTTCGTTGGCGGATATCAGCAACGGGGCCGCGATGAACACCAGAATGATCAGGCCCCAGCGCGTCGATTCTTCCAGTCCCGTGATCGGGTCGTTGAAGACGCCGCGCATCACGACCTGCAACGCGGGCAGGACGACGAGCGAGAACAAGGCCAGCATCGCCACGACGCCGAGCCAGCGTTCAAGGAGGGTCCAGAGTTTCTGCATGACTTGCCCGGTGTTGGCGGAAGAGGGCGGGCCGGCTCGCTTGCCGGCCCGCCGGAAGCGCGTCAGCCCTGGGTTTCCTTGATCCTGGCGATGTAGGGCGCCCAGGCCGGATAGTCCTTGAGGATCTGATTGCCGACGGATTCGCGGAAAGCCTTGAGATCGAGGCCGCTCTTCTCGTCGATGATGGTGACGCCGTTGGCTTTGAGGGTCGCGATCTCTTCCGCTTCCGCGTCCTTCGCCCATTTCAGCGAACGCTGCGCCATTTCGGCGAAGGCGTCCTGCATGATCTTGCGGTCAGCGGCCGGGATGCCCTCCCAGCTCTTTTCGTTGATGAACACGGCCAGCACCGATTCCATGTGGCTGGTCATCATGACGAACTTGTTGGCTTCCCACATCTTGCGGGCGATGACGTTGTTGAGCGGGTTTTCCTGGCCATCGACGAGGCCGGTCATCAGCGCCGGCATGATTTCCGAGATTTCGACCGGCGTCGGAATCGCGCCCATGCCCTTGATCATCGAATTCCAGAGCGGCACGGGCACCGAACGGAATTTCTTGCCGGCCATGTCCTTGGGTGAGCGCACGGCATAGCGCGCGGTCAATTGACGGGCGCCGCGATAGAAGTTGCCGACGATGCGGACATTGCCTTTGGCGACCAGCTTCTTGTTCATCTCCTGCAGCACCGGAGACGTCGCCTCATTGGTGGCGCGCATGGCCTGCTCGGGACCGGAGAACAGGAACGGCGCATTGAACACCGCGACATCCGGATCGATACGGTCGAGCGAGGAGAAGTCGTGGTGCGCCATCTGGATCGAGCCGATGCGCACGCCGTCGATCATCTCGCTCAGATTGCCAAGCTGCGAGCCTGGGAAGACGCGGATTTCGATGCGCCCTTGCGTCTTCTCGTTGACGAGTTTGGCAAGCTCGGCCGCGTAGCGCGTCTGGGTTTCACCTTCCGCGCCCACATGGGCGTACCGCATGACGATTTTCTGTTGAGCCGCGGCCGGGCCGACGGACACGACGACCGTCAGTGCTGTCGCCAGGATGGCGCAAAGGGGCGTGAACACGCGCATGGCATTTCCTCCCAAAAAGTTGCTGAGGGTTGACCCCTCTATGCGAAAGAATTATTCATGATATGAATATTGAATGCAATATGCAAAAGCGTGAGAAGCGCGGCGCGTGGGGCTGAAACGACAATGACGCAAGCAACATCGAGCCCCGCTCCCCGCATTGCGATTGCAATGGGCGATCCTGCAGGCGTCAGTCCCGAGTTGCTGGCGCGTCTGTTGAGCAAGTCCGAACTTCTTGATCAGGCCGCGGTCGCGGTGATCGGAGACCGCCGGGTTCTTGCCGAAGGCGAAAAGATCGCCGGGCTTTCTGTCGATATGCCGGTGGTGCCGCTGTCCGAACTGGACCGGGCGGCGCCCGGCGCGCCGGTCTTCATCGACCTCGGCCATCTCGATCCGGCGACCTTGCGCATGAAGGAAGCCAGCGCCGAAGGCGGCGCCTTCGCCATCCGCAATTTCAAGGAAGCGCTGCTGCTCGCTAAAGCGGACCGGATCGACGGCATCATGTTCACGCCCTTCAACAAGCTGGCGCTGAAAATGGCGGGCAATCCGTATCCGGATGAAATTCGCTGGGCGACCGACATTCTCGACTGGAAGGGCGAGTGCAGCGAATACAACCGGCTCGACAATTTGTGGAACGCGCGCGTCACCTCGCACGAGCCGTTGAAGGATGTCGCCGGGCTGTTGACGCGGCAACGCGTGGTCGCGGCCATCGAGGCGACCACGGCGACGCTGAAGGCCGCCGGCATCGCGCGTCCGCGCATCGCCGTGGCCGGCCTTAACCCGCACGCCGGCGAAGGCGGTCTGTTCGGGCGCGAAGAGATCGACGTCATCGCGCCGGCGGTGGCCGAGGCGCAGGCGCGCCAATATGCCGTCGAAGGTCCGTTCCCCGCCGACACGGTGTGGATCAAGGCGCGGCGCGGCGACTACGACGTCGTGCTGACGATGTATCACGACCAGGGCCAGATCGCGCTCAAGCTGCTCGGCTTCGAGCGCGGTGTGACCATTCTCGGCGGCATGCCGGTGCCGATTACGACGCCGGCGCATGGCACGGCCTACGACATCGCCGGCAACGGCGTGGCCGATCCGTCCGCTACCATCAGGGCCTTCGAGACGTTACTGTCCCTGACCTCGCTGCGCATGGCGCGTACGGCGGCGTAAGAGAAGGCCCGTGTCCGAGCCTGCACAGACGTTTCCCGACATTCCGATCGTCGATGCGCATCAGCATTTCTGGGATCTGACGCGCAATTACTATCCATGGCTTTGCGACGAGCCGCTGATTCCTTTTCGCTATGGCGACTATTCGGCGATCCGCCGCAACTATCTGCCCGAGGATCTGCGCCGCGACAGCGCCGGCTTCAATCTGCGCATGACGGTTCACATGGAAGCAGAGTGGGACCGCGCCACGGCGCCCGCTGAAACGCGCTGGCTGGAAACGGTCAAAGCCGCCACCGGCCTGCCGACGGCCTGTATCGGTCATGCCGAATTCGAGCGCGATGACATCAAGGACGTGCTCGCCGCGCATGCCGGCAGCAAACTGATGCGCGGCATCCGGCAGAAGCCGGCGGCCGCCGCGAACCCGGCCGAGGCCAGGCGTGGTGCGCCGGGATCGATGGACGATCCGGTCTGGCGCGATGGTTATGCCCAACTGGAAAAGCACGGGCTGTCTTACGACCTGCAAACGCCGTGGTGGCATCTCGATGCCGCCGCCGAGCTGGCCAGGGATTTTCCGCGCACGACCATCATCATCAATCACACCGGCCTGCCGGCCGACCGCAGCCCCGAGGGCCTTGCCGCATGGCGCGCGGCGCTCGAGCGCGTGGCGGCGCACGGCAATGTCGCGATCAAGATCTCCGGCCTTGGCCGTCGCGGCCTGCCGTGGACCGTCGAGGCGAACGGGCCGATCATCCGCGACACCATCGCGGTGTTCAGCGCCGACCGCTGCATGTTCGCCAGCAACTTTCCGGTCGACAGTCTGGCCGGCTCCTATCGGGACATCTTTGCCGGTTTCTTCGCCGCTGTCGCGGACAGGTCCGAAGCGGATCAGCGTAAGCTGTTTCACGACAACGCCGTCCGGATTTACCGGCTGGCGTAACCGGCAGGCCCGCAAGCCCCCCCCGCCGCCCCTTTAAATGCCGCGTTCCGCGCCTTACATCGTCTGCGCGCCGTTATGGCGCATGGGAGACCTGCCGTGGGGCCGATGTCGCTGCTGTTCAACCTGTTGTGGATCGTGTTCGGCGGCTTCTGGATGGCCGTCGGCTGGGCCATCGCCGCGGTGATCATGGCCATCACCATCGTCGGCCTGCCGTGGGCGCGGGCGGCCTTCACCATCGCCGCCTATACGTTGTTGCCGTTCGGCCAGCGCGCGGTGCCGCGCGACAGCTATTTCGGCCGCGAGGATATCGGCACCGGCACCCTTGGTTTCATCGGCAACATCATCTGGTTCGTCTTGGCCGGCTGGTGGCTGGCGCTCGGACATTTGCTGACGGCGTTGCTGCTGGCGGTCACCATCGTCGGCATTCCCTTCGCCTGGGCTCACCTGAAACTCGCGGGCCTTGCGCTGTGGCCGATCGGCAAGGTGATTGTTCCGGCCTGACTTGGATCGCCGCCTTTTCGCGCCTAGATAGGGTGGGGCAGCGGCGACGCGATTGCGATGGTGAAGCGATGAGCAAGAAATCCGAGGAACGTGTCGCCCAGTTCAATGCGTTGACGAAGGAGCGCGACGAACTCGAAGCCGCGATCGACAGCATGATCGCCGACATGGCCGAGCAGCCGGAAGCGGCGCGCAAGACCGGCGTATGGGCGGCGGACGGCGCCTCGACCCAGCGTTATCTCACGCTCACCGAGCGCCTGAGCGAAGTGGAGGGCGATCTGGTCGATATTACGCGCGCCATGGCCGCGGCGGCCGATGAAAGCCGGCCGAATTGAACGGCGATCGTCGTCAGGTCGGGCCGTAGCCCGCATGGAGCGAAGCGCAATGCGGGGCGACATCCCGGATTTCGCCGCGCTCATTCGGGCTGCAAGCTAGCCGGATATCCGCTGCGCCAGTTCCTTGCGGAAGGCGCGCTCGCGCTTGAGATGCCATTCCCGGCTCATGGCTTCCTCTTTGGTGGCGAAGCATTCCGAATGCAGCAGTTGCCAGGTGCGGCCGCGCGTCGTGCGCGCGCCCTTGCCGGCATTGTGCTGCGCCAGCCGCCGCTCGACGTCGTTGGTCCAGCCGACATAAGTCAGCATGCGGCCGTTGCTGCGGCAGCCGAGGACGTAGACGTAGCAATCCATGATGCTCAATCTCGCATCGCCCACCTGGCATTCAAGCCGGGCGCGCGAGGAGTCTACAACGCGCAAGATTGATCAGCGAACGCCGCCCGCCCAGCGCTGGTCGAACGAGCCGACCGGCACGACCGGCTGGGCGCCGGTGAGCGTGGAGCCGCCATTCGTCGGCTGCGCCGAGAATGCGGTGCGCAGTTGCGGCGCCGGTTCGGGTTCAGCCGGGGTCATCCGCGGCGCGGCGGCAGCCGATGCGGCAGCGACGGCCTTCGGCTTCGCCGGCGGGGTTGCGGGCGCTGCCTTGGCGGCCCGGGTTACGGCGCGCGGGGCCGGGCGCGGTGCGGGCGCGGCGACAGCCGGCGGCGGCGCCTGAACCTGCGCCGGTACGGCCGCGGAATTGCTGAACAGATTGAGATTGCCGATCAGGCCGCCGATCGAGCTCGACCGCGCCGCCGCCTGGCTCGCGTCGGGCGTCGGCTGCGGCATCGGCACGCTGGCGACCTGCACCGGAGCCGGCTCGGGCTGCGCATCCGGCGCGCGCGGCACCGAAACGATCGTCGCCGGCGGGGGACCGTCGCCGCGCGGCAGCGAGCCCGGCGCGGCCGCGACCTGGATCGCACGGCCGCGGCTGTCATAGCCATCCTGCGCGGTCATCTTCTCGGAGAACATCGAATGCATGCCGCCGTCGATGCCGCTGCGCGGCTTCGCCGTGGACACGCCCTGCGCAATGTACGACGCCATCTGGACCTGTTCCTTGCGGCGGTGGTCGAGCACGGCGTCGGCGATGTTCTTGTCGAGTTCATAAGCCGGGCACTTGCCCGCGGCGTTGAACTTGAGCGGCTTGTCGTCGGTCGAGGCGGGATCGAACACGTATTTCTTTTCGCAGACCGCAACCTTCGGCTCCTGCTTGCTCACCTCGAAATTGTCGTAGCCTTCCTTGAGCATCTTCCAGAACGCGAAATGCGGGCTGTTGCGATGCCGGGCCATGTTCATCGCGGTCATGCGGAACGGGAAGGCCTGAAGCTGAAACGCCTTCTGGCCGCCGAAGAAAGACTCGCGGGCCAGCGCATAGATTTCCTGGATCTGCTCGTCGGTCATCGCGTAGCAGCCGCGCGACGAGCAATCGCCATGCACCATCAGGTCCGAGCCGGTGTAACCGTGAGCACGGTCATAGGTGTTCGGGAAGCCGGTGTTGAAGGCGAGATAGTAGCTGGAGTTCGGGTTCATCTGACCCGGCGTGATCGTGTAGAAGCCCTCCGGCGCCTGGCGGTCGCCTTCCTTCTTCTTCGGGCCGAGGTCGCCGGACCAGCGGCAGATCGGGTAGCTCTTGAGCAAGGCGTATTCGCCGTCGCGGGTCTGCTTCCAGACCTCGAGCTCGGATTCTTCCTTGAAGATGCGGACGAGGATCGGGGATTCCTTGTCCATGTTCTTGGAAGCGATTTCGGACAAAGTCCGCTCCGAGAGCGGCGCCTGAGCGCGGCCGTTCGAAGCCATATCGGCATTGCAGCCGGCAAGCGCGATCGCCGCCGCAAGCGCGGCGGACGCCAACATGGCGCGGACGAAGCGAGACTTCAAAAGTGGTACTCCCCGGGAGGACGAGCCCCTGTCACGCTATCGTTATCCATAAGATATGGCATCTGCAAGGCAATCCCGGGTTGCCGCGCTTTAGGCTAACCCTATGGTAAATCTTGCCTAAAATGCCGCCGATGGGGGCGGCCGGGGCCCTCGCGGGCGTAAAATCGGCCTTAACCGGCGGCTTTCGCCGGCAGCCGGCCGATGGCGAGGAATTTGTCGCGGCGGGCCTTGCGGACAGCGTCCCGGTCCAGCGGCTTGAGTTCGGCAAAGGCGGCGGCGATGGCGTCGCCGGTGCTGGCGATGGTCTCGCCGGGGTCGCGGTGAGCGCCGCCGGTCGGCTCGGCGATGATCTGATCGATCACCCCGAAGCGGATCATGTCCTGCGCGGTGATCTTCATGTTGGTGGCGGCGTCCTGCGCCTTGGCGGAATCGCGCCACAGGATCGAGGCGGCGCCTTCCGGCGAGATGACGCTGTAGATGGCGTGCTCGAGCATCAGCACCTTGTTGGCGGTGGCGAGCGCGATTGCGCCGCCCGAGCCGCCTTCGCCGAGAATGACGGCGACGTTCGGCACACCGAGGCCGAGGCACACATCGGTCGAGCGCGCGATGGCTTCGGCCTGGCCGCGTTCCTCCGCGCCGATGCCCGGATAGGCGCCGGCGGTATCGACCAGCGACAGCACCGGAATGCCGAAACGATCGGCCATTTCCATCAGCCGCACGGCCTTGCGATAGCCCTCGGGCCGGGCCATGCCGAAATTGTGCTTGAGGCGGCTCTCGGTGTCGTTGCCCTTCTCGTGGCCGAGAATGCAGACACTGTCGCCGCGGAAGCGGCCGAAACCGGCAATGATGGCGTCGTCGTCGCCGAACTTGCGGTCGCCGGCGAGCGGCACGAAGTCGGTGATCAGGCCATTGACGTAATCGAGACAATGCGGCCGCTGCGGATGGCGCGCGACCTGCGTCTTCTGCCACGGGGTCAGCTCGCCGTAGAGTTCTTTCAGCGCCTGCGCCGCCTTGCCTTCGAGGCGGCCGATCTCTTCCGTCACGGACACCGCATTATCGGTGGCGGCCATGGCGCGCAGTTCCTCGACCTTGGCCTCGAGTTCGGCCACCGGCTTTTCAAAATCGAGATAACTACGCATGAGACAAGGGCGCTTCGCTGATATCGAGGAACCGGCGGGCCGGTTGGTGGGCAACTGACCCATAGTGGGGCGTTAGTCAAGCGGCAGGGATAATGCCCTCTGAATCCTTAATGTTTCCCCGCGAATACGGCCCGTCCGGCTCACCGCTCCTTAACCCAGAACGGCCCTTAGGGGACTTTCTGCGATCATTTTACACTAGCTTTAACGGCGTTTCGCGCACGGTCCCCCGCACAAGGGCGCGGGGAGCGTTATGTCAGTCGTCGATACTCGTCACAACGTGCAGGGCTGGATAGCCGGCGCGCGAGCCGCGCTGGCGCGGGATCGCGCCGGGGACGCGGCGAGCGGCGAAGCGTTCTTCGAAGTCGCCGACATTCTCTCGGTACCGCAGGCCGCCTGGGCCGATCTGGCGGCGCGATCTGTTGAAGCCAATGCTTTCTATCATCCAGCCTGGGCGCGCGCCGTGGCGCGCCATGTCAAAGGGCAGGTCGGCATGCGCGCGCTGCTTGCCTGGGATGGCGCGCGCAAGCGGCGCCTGCTCGGGCTCATGCTGGTGGCGCCGGCCTGGAACGGCCTGCGCCTGCCGCTGCCGGTGTTCGTCGGCTGGTATGCCTACGCGCCGCTGACCACGCCGCTCCTCGACCGCGACCGGCCCGATGCTGCGGCCGCCGCCTTGATGAAAGGCGCGCGCGAAGCCGGCGCCCAGGCGCTGCTGCTGCCGGCGCTGGCGCAGGACGGCCCCGTCGCCGCGGCGCTGCTTCGGGCGGCCGAACCGTTTGCCGTGACGCCGCGCATCTTCAATGCGCATGTGCGCGCCCGCCTCGACGCCAGGCAAGGCGGCGATGACGCGCTCGCCTCGCTCGGGCCAAAGAAACTCAAGGAGCTGCGCCGCCAGCGCAATCGTCTCGGTGACACCGGCGAGGTCGAATTCCGCATCGCGGCGCCGGGCGCCGAGGCGCAAGCCGCGCTCGATCAATTCCTCGCCCTCGAAGCCGCCGGCTGGAAAGGCGCTGCCGGTACCGCGCTCGCCGCCAAGCAGGGCGACGTCGCATTCATGAAAGAGGCGCTGCCGGCGATGGTGCGCGATGGCGCCGCGCAGATCGTGACGCTGACGAGCGGCGACAAGGTGGTCGCCGCGGGCGTCGTGCTGCGCCATGCCCGCCGCGCCTATTTCTTCAAGATCGCCTATGACGAGGGCTTCGCGAAGACCTCGCCGGGCGTGCAGCTCACGCTCGATATCACGCGCGCGCTATGCGCCGACGAGGCGATCGACAGCGTCGATTCCACCGCGGTCGCCAACCATCCGATGATCGATCACATCTGGCGCGATCGGCAGCCGATCGCCGACCTCATGCTGCCGACGCAGGGCGGCGCCTTTGGCTTCAAGGTTCTCGCCACCGTCATCGACGCCCGCCGCGGGCTGCGCGACGCCGCCCGCGCCCTCTATCACCGCCTTCGCAAGCTGAAAGGATGACCATCATGAGCACCGTTACTGCCGCTATCGAGCCGGTCGACCGGTCGGCCTTCGCCGCCAACTTCCCGATGCAGCCATTCTCGCTGCGTCATCAGCTGGCCGGCAATCCGCTGTTTACGCTGCCGAAGATCGTCGATCTGGTGCGCCATCTGCCGGCGGATTCCATCGAATACAATTCCGGCGACGCCGCCATCGGCCAGGATGCGAGCAAGACCAAGCTGATCGATCTCGATCCGGAGCAGGTCGTGCGCAGCATCGAGACCGCCGGCGCCTGGATGGTGCTCAAGCGCGTCGAGCAGCACCCGGCCTACAAGGCGGTGATCGAGGATTGCCTCAACGCGCTCGCCCGCGCCCAGGGCCGCCGCGATCTGCACGATGCCGGCTTCGAGGACCTGCGCGGCTTCATGTTCGTGTCGTCGCCGAACGCCACGACGCCGTTCCATGTCGATGCCGAGGACAACATCTTCGTCCATATCCACGGCGAGAAGTTCTTCACGATCTGCGACAACCGCGACAGTTCGGTGGTGTCGGACGACGCCATCGAGCATTCGATCACCAAGCACCGCAACGTCACCTACAGCGCCGATTTCGAGCAGAAGTCGAAGTGCTATGCGCTCAATCCCGGCGACGGCGTGTTCGTGCCGTATCTGTGGCCGCACTGGGTGCGCACCGGCTCGCAGTATTCGATCTCGATGGCGGTGACGTGGAAGACCAGGGCGGTGATGCGCAAGAACGACGTGTTCGTCGTCAACTCGCTGCTGCGCCGCTTCGGCATGCCGCAGGCCGCGCCGGGCCGCAATCCGGCGCTCGACACCGTGAAGCTGGCGCTGTTCCGTGTCGTCAAGGCGGTGACCGATCCGCTGCGCAAGAGCCTCGCCATGCGGGCGCTGATCCGTAAGCTCGTGCTCGGCCGCGACGCCAACTACTACATGAAGACCAAACAGGCGGCGTAAGCGGCTTTACTCGGTATCGGAGAGCGGGTGGAGATCGCGCACCAGCGATTTCAGCCGCTCTTCGAGCACATGCGTGTAGATCTGCGTCGTCGAGATGTCGGCGTGGCCGAGCAAGGTCTGCACGATGCGCAGGTCGGCGCCGTTATGCAGCAGATGGCTGGCGAAGGCGTGGCGCAGCACGTGCGGCGACAGTTGCGCCGGGGCGATCCCGCAGGCCGCGCCTAGCGCCTTGAGTTCGCGGGCGAAATGCTGCCGCGTGAGGTGGCCCTGCTCGCCGAAGGACGGGAACAGCCACTTCGACTTCGCGTCTTTTCCCGCCTCGCCACGCAGCGCGAGATACTCTGCCATCGCCCGCTTGGCGGCCGCATTGAGCGGCACCATCCGCTCCTTGTTGCCTTTGCCGCGCACCACCAGCATCTGCTGCTGCGGCCGCGCGGCGGAGGCGGCCAGCGCGACGAGTTCGGAGACGCGCAGGCCGGTCGCGTAGACGACCTCGAGCAGGCACAGCAGCCGCGCGGCGCGCAGGCGTGCGGCCTTGGGCTGTTCGGCGTTCTCGGCATTGGCGCGCGCCTGCGTCAGCAACGTATCGACGTCGGCGATGGAGAGCACCTTCGGCAATGTCTTGCCGCGCTTGGGGCCCTCCAGCACCGCGGCCGGATCGTCGCCGCGTTTTCCTTCCGCATAGAGGAAGCGATAGAGCTGCCGCGTCGCCGATAGCCGCCGCGCCAGCGACGAGGCCGCGAAGCCGCGGTCGTCGAGGCTCTTGAGGAAGCCGCGCAGGGTGCCCGTGTCGGCGCTCGCCACCGAAGATCCCGCGGCGCGCAGATAGGACGACAGGTCGGTGAGGTCGTTGCGATAGGCACCGAGCGTGTTCTCGCCGGCGCCGCGCTCGGCCGCCTGCATGTCGAGGAACAGTTCGATCAGGGCATCGTCGGTCTGGCGGGCCTTGGCCATCCGTCAGCGCGCCCCTTCACTTCGGCTGCTTGAAGAACTTGTCCTGCGGCACCGTCACCGTCATCTCGCGCGGCTGCAGCTTGACGAAATTGGCGAGCGCGAACACGCCGACATAACCGAGGGCGGCGATCATCCCGACGATGACAAGGAATCGGAACAGGCTCGGCATAGGCTTCCCGGCTCGAATCAAGGCTCTGTCGCAACGCCCTACGACCACGGTTCCCGGTTCAAGGCAACCGGTAAACAAGACGTCCGGCATCCCGGCAACCTTTCCGCCAATCGAGACGGTCGCGGGCCCGCAATAATTGATATATGGAACCGTTACGCCGGTCCGGAAACCCTATCATGGTTAATACCACCGTCCAGAAAGCCGCCGATGGCGCGCTCGATCCCGCCCTGAGGGCGGCGATCGTGGCTGCGCTGGGCGCGCGTTCGCTGGTGCTGGTCGGCATGATGGGGGCCGGCAAATCGTCGGTCGGGCGCCGGCTGGCCACCCGGCTCGGCCTGCACTTCACCGACGCCGACACCGAGATCGAAACCGCGGCCGGCATGAGCATCCCGGAAATCTTCGCCCGCCATGGCGAGCCTTATTTCCGCGCCGGCGAGGCGCGCGTCATCGCCCGTCTGCTCGACCACGGCCCGCAGGTGCTGGCGACCGGCGGCGGCGCGGTGATGGATCCGCGCACGCGCGAACTGATCCGCAACAAAGGCGTGTCGGTCTGGCTGAAGGCCGATCTGGACATTCTCGCCAAACGCACCAAGAAGCGCGGCACCGGCGACCGCCCGCTGGTCGATCGTCTCAAGGAGCTGCTGCCGTTGCGCGAACCGGTCTATGCGATGTCGGACATTATCGTGCAGTCGCGCGAGGAACCGCACGACGTGATCGTGGACGACATCATCGCCGCGCTGCCGAAGCAACTCGAACCCTCGGAGCCGACGCAATGACCGCGCCGCTGCGTCAATCCATGCCGCGAGAAACCATCGTGCCGGTGGCGCTCGGCGAGCGCGCCTACGACATCGTCATCGGCCGCGATGCGATCGATACGCTTGGCGAGCGCATCAAGGCGCTGCGCCCGGGCGCGCGCACCGCCATCCTGACCGACGAGAACGTCGCGAGAGCGCATCTCTCTCGCGTCACCGACATTCTCAACGCGAGCGGCATTGAATCGACGCCGATCGTGGTGCCGCCGGGCGAGGGATCGAAGAACTACGCCACCTTCGAAAAGGTGTGCGAAGCCATCATCGCCGCGCGCATCGAACGTAACGATCTCGTCGTCGCGCTCGGCGGCGGCGTTATCGGCGACCTCGCCGGCTTTGCCGCCGCCAGCGTGCGGCGTGGCCTCGATTTCGTTCAGGTGCCGACCTCCCTGCTGGCGATGGTCGACTCGTCGGTCGGCGGCAAGACCGGAATCAACTCGCCGAGCGGCAAGAATCTGATCGGCGCATTCCACCAACCGATCCTCGTCATCGCCGATACGGCGATGCTCGATACGCTGCCGGAGCGCGAATTCCGCGCCGGCTATGCCGAGGTTGCCAAATACGGTCTGCTGGGCGATGCCGACTTCTTCGCCTGGCTGGAAAGCAACTGGCGCGAGGTTTATGCCGGCGGGGCCGCACGCGAGCACGCCATCGCCGTGTCGTGCCGGGCCAAGGCGGCCATCGTCGCGCGGGACGAGCGCGAGACCGGCGATCGCGCGCTGCTCAATCTCGGTCACACGTTCGGCCATGCATTCGAAGCCGGCGCCGGTTTCTCGCAGCGCCTGCTGCATGGCGAGGCGGTGGCGCTCGGCTGCGTGCTGGCCTTCGAATTTTCCGAGCGGCAGGGTCTGCTCGGTGGCAACAGCGTGTCGCGCGTGCGCGCGCATCTTGCCGAGGCCGGCCTGCCGATCCGGGTGAGCGATGTGCAGGGCGGTGTGCCGGATGTCGATCGCCTGATGGAATTGATCGCGCAGGACAAGAAGGTGAAGCGCGGCAAGCTCACCTTCATTCTGGTGCGCGGCGTCGGTCAGGCGTTCGTCGCCAACGATGTCGATCCGGGCGCCATCCGCGCCTTCCTCGCCGAGAAGCGCGGCACAGAGAAACGCGGATCATGAGCGCGACGCTTAATTTGCTGCTGGCGTTTCTGCTGCTTGCTGCCAACGCCTTTTATGTCGCCGCCGAATTCGCGCTGGTGAAGAGCCGCGGTTTCCGCATCGACGCGATGGTCGACGAAAACCGTTTCGGCGCGCGGCTGGTCAAGCACATCCTCGGCCACATCGAGGCCTATCTCGCCTGCTGCCAGCTCGGCATTACCATGGCGTCGCTCGGCCTCGGCTGGGTCGGCGAGCCGACGGTCGCTGCGCTGCTGACGCCGTTGCTGGAGCCGTTGGGAATGCCAGAGAAGGCGGTGCACTTCACCGCCTTCATCGTTGGCTTTCTCGTATTCTCGTCGCTGCATATCGTGGTCGGCGAGCAGGTGCCGAAGACCCTGGCGATCCGCGAGCCGGAGCCGGTGTCGCTGTGGGTCGCCTATCCTCTCTATGTATCCTTCATCGCCTTCTATCCGCTGAACTGGATGCTCAATTCGGTGTCGGCCTGGATCCTGCGCCGGCTCGGCGTCAAGGAGGCGCTGCCGCACGAAGTCCTCAGCGACGTCGAACTGGAAGGGCTGGTCGTGACATCGGCGGAATACGGCAAGCTTGAGGAAGGCCAGGCCGAATACATTCAGAACGTGTTCCGCGTCGGCGAGCTCGAAGTTTCCGATGTCATGGTTCACCGCACCGCCATGATCACGGTGGACGCCGACCAGAAACCCGAGGACATCGTCAACACGGTGATCGCGTCGCCGGTGACGCGGCTGCCGCTGTGGCGCGACAATCCCGAGAACATCATCGGCATCCTGCATGTAAAGGATCTGTTGCGCGCGCTGCACGCCCTTGAAGGCGACGCGGCGAAGGTGGACATCCCCTCGCTGCTGACCCAGCCCTGGTTCGTGCCGGAAACGCGCCCGGTGTCCGAGCAGCTCAAGGCGTTCCGCCGGCGCAAGACGCCGTTCGCGCTGGTGGTCGACGAGTATGGCGAGGTCGAAGGTCTCGTCACGCTCGAGGATATTCTGGAAGAGATCGTCGGCGACATCACCGACGAGCACGACGTTGCCATTCCGGGCGTGCGCCGGCAGCCCGACGGCTCGGTCAATGTCGATGGCGCGGTGCCGATCCGCGATCTCAACCGCTTCATGGACTGGGAACTGCCGGACGAGGAAGCCACCACCATCGCCGGTCTCGTGATTCACGAGGCGCGTACCATTCCCGACGTTGGCCAGACCTTCACCTTCCACGGATTCCGTTTCAGGGTGCTGCGACGCGCGCGCAATCGCATCACCTCGCTGCGCATCCAGCCGCTGCCGCGGGTGACCGGAGCGAAGGAGAAGTAGCCGCGCTTACCGTGCTTCGCCCGGCGCCTGGGCGTGGATGGCAAGTGCGTGGACGCCGCCTTTGAGTTCGTCGGCAAGGATGCCGTTGATCAGGCGGTGCCGCTCGACGCGGGACTTGCCGGAGAAGGCTTCAGCCACGATATAAACCCTGAAATGAGTCTCGCCGCCCGGGCGATGGCCGGCATGGCCTTCGTGCTGGTGGGATTCATCCTCCACCTTCAGGCTCTCCGGAACCAGGGCGTCGGTCAGCTTTTTCGCAATCAGGTCAGCGGTTCGCATGGTACGCAGTTAGGAAACTGCGCGGGCCCGGTCAATGCCCGTCGAATCGGCGCCGCCATACCGGTGTCAAGACTTGCAGCCATTGTTGGAATAAGCGCATAACGTCCGGTCATGAAAAACACGTCCTCGATTTTCGACAGCATTCGCGTCAAGCCCGACAAGGATCGTCGTCTCAAGAACGACGGTCCCGGATGTCAGTGGCCGGGCTGCAAGGACAAGGCGACGAACAAGGCGCCGAAGGGGCCGAACTCGTCCGGTTACTGGCACTACTGCCTCAAGCACGCCCGCGACTATAATCAGAACTATAATTTCTTCGCCGGCATGGCCGACGATGCGGTGCTCGCCTATCAGAAGGATGCGCTCACCGGCCATCGCCCGACCTGGAAGATGGGCACCGGCAAGAAAGGCCGCGCCAAACCGGGTCTCGGCGCGCTCGGCGGCGAGGGCGACGCCTTCGGCCTGTTCGGCGACGGTGCGCGCGCGGAACAGAAGGCCAAGGCCGAAAGCCGCGTCATCCGCAATGCCGAGCGCAAGGCTTTTGAGGCGCTCAGCCTCGAAATCAGCGCCACCAAGGCCCAGGTCTCGGCCCGCTACAAGGACCTGGTGAAGCGGCACCATCCGGACGCCAATGGCGGCGACCGCAGCCACGAAGACCGCCTCATCGAAATCATCAACGCCTACAAGTACCTCAAGTCGGTCGGTATGGGCTGAGGCCCGTTCCCTGAGCGCTAACACACTGAAATAATACGGTATTTGAGCTATGCCGCGGGGCGCTTTCGTTGCCCCCCGGCTTTCTGGTAGCGTGCCGCGTCACACCCTGAAATAGCCTCATCCCGGCGATGATTTTGCGGCCCCGCGCCGTTCCGGGGCCACGGAGTAGCAATGGCAACCGCAGTTCAAGAATCCCCCAAGCTGCCCGACCTGAAGGTCTCGGTGCGGCAGGTTTTCGGCATCGACAGCGACATGGAAGTCCCGGCCTATTCCAAGACCGACGACCACGTTCCGGATGTAGACCCCGATTATCGTTTCGACCGTCCGACGACTTTGGCCATCCTCGCCGGCTTCTCGCGCAACCGCCGCGTCATCGTCACCGGCTATCACGGCACCGGCAAGTCCACCCATATCGAGCAGGTCGCGGCGCGGCTCAACTGGCCGATGGTGCGCGTCAACCTCGACAGCCACATCAGCCGTATCGACCTGATCGGCAAGGACGCCATCGTCCTCAAGGACGGCCAGCAGGTCACCGAATTCCGCGACGGCATCCTGCCGTGGGCCTATCAGAACAACGTCGCGCTGTGCTTCGACGAATACGACGCCGGCCGCCCCGACGTGATGTTCGTGATCCAGCGCGTGCTGGAATCCTCCGGCCGCCTGACGCTGCTCGACCAGAGCCGCGTAATCAAGCCGCACCCGGCGTTCCGCCTGTTCGCCACGGCGAACACCATCGGTCTCGGCGATACGTCGGGCCTCTATCATGGCACGCAGCAGATCAACCAGGCGCAGATGGACCGCTGGAATCTGGTGACGACGCTGAACTATCTGCCGCACGATAACGAGGTCGAGATCATCCTCGCCAAGGCCAAGCACTATCAGAACGAGAAGGGCCGCGACATCGTCGGCAAGATGGTGCGCGTCGCCGACCTCACGCGGAACGCCTTCATGAACGGCGATCTCTCCACGGTCATGAGCCCGCGCACCGTGATTACGTGGGCGGAAAACGCCGACATCTTCCAGGATGTCGGCTTCGCCTTCCGCCTCACCTTCCTCAACAAGTGCGACGAGCTGGAGCGCCCGATCGTCGCCGAGTTCTATCAGCGCTGCTTCGGCGTCGAGCTGCCGGAAAGCTCGGTGAACGTGGCGTTGTCGTAATCCGTCATTCCGGGGCGCGAACGAAGTTCGCGAACCCGGAATCCAGACGGATACTCAGGAGTTGTTTTCTGGATTCCGGGTTCGCGTGCTGCGCACGCGCCCCGGAATGACAAAGAAGAGACAATGGCCTCCAACATCAAGTCATCGAAGCCAAACGCCAAGGAATCGCCCACCGAGCCGTTCAAGCGCTCGGTGGCGGGGGCGTTGCGCGCCATCGCGCGCAAGCCGGATCTGGAGATCACCTACGCCGCCGAACGGCCGGGCCTGCTCGGCGGCAAGGCGCGGCTGCCGGAGCCGGCACGCAAACTCACGCGCGCCGAGGCGGCCATCGTGCGCGGCAATGCCGACTCCATCGCGCTCAAGCTCGCCTGTCACGACAGCGCGATTCATCGCCGCGGGCTGCCCGAAGGGCAGCAGGCGCGCGCGGTGTTCGAGGCGGTGGAGCAGGCGCGTGTCGAGTCGATCGGCGCGCGGCGCATGACCGGCGTGGCGCAGAACATCACGGCCATGCTCGACGATCGCTACACCCGCGGCAAGTTCGATCAGGTCTCGCAGCGCGCCGATGCGCCGATCGAGGAAGCCTTGGCGCTGATGGTGCGCGAGCGCCTCACCGGCCTCGCGCCGCCGGCGGCGGCCAAGAACCTTGTCGAGCTGTGGCGTCCGCTGATCGAGGAGCGCGCCGGCGACGACCTCGACCGTCTCGAGGACATCATCGAGGACCAGCGCCAGTTCTCCGACGTCGTCCACGACCTGCTCGACGCGCTCGAGATGGGCGAGGACCGTTCCTCCGATAACGAGGAAGATGACGAGGACGGCGAGGAGGAACAGAAGAACCAGGAATCCGGCGACGACGGCGAAGCCGCCGAATCCGACGACCAGCAGAGCATGTCGTCGGAAGACACGCAGATGTCGACCGAGGATATGCCCGACGATGCGGCCGAATCCGCCGAGGCGCCGACCGCCGACATGGCCGACGACTCCGAGCTTGGCGATGCCGAGACGCCGGGCGAGCCGCAGCGGCCGCGCCAGCACGGCCAGAACGAGCCGCGCGGGCCGGACTATCGCGCCTTCACGATGAAATTCGACGAGACGATCGCGGCCGAGGATTTGTGCGAGCCGGAAGAGCTCGACCGTCTGCGCGGCTATCTCGACAAGCAGCTCTCGGCGCTGCAGGGCGTCGTCGCGCGCCTCGCCAACCGTTTGCAACGCCGGCTGATGGCGCAGCAGAACCGCTCGTGGGACTTCGACCTCGAAGAGGGCATTCTCGATCCCGCGCGGCTGACCCGCGTCATCATGGATCCGATGCACGCCTTGTCCTTCAAATGGGAAAAGGACACCGAGTTCCGCGACACCGTGGTGACGCTGCTGCTCGATAACTCGGGCTCGATGCGCGGCCGGCCGATCACGGTCGCCGCCACCTGCGCCGATATTCTGGCGCGCACATTGGAGCGTTGCGGCGTCAAGGTCGAGATCCTCGGCTTTACCACGCGGGCCTGGAAGGGCGGGCAATCGCGCGAGCACTGGCTCGGCGCCGGCAAGCCGGCCAATCCCGGCCGGCTCAACGATCTGCGCCACATCATCTACAAGTCGGCCGACGCGCCGTGGCGGCGCGCGCGCAAGAATCTCGGCCTGATGATGCGCGAGGGTTTGCTCAAGGAAAATATCGACGGCGAGGCGCTCGACTGGGCGCACAAGCGCCTGTTGGCGCGGCCGGAGCAGCGCAAGATCCTGATGATGATCTCGGACGGCGCGCCGGTCGACGACTCGACGTTGTCGGTTAATCCGGGCAATTATCTCGAACGGCACCTGCGCTGGATCATCGAGGACATCGAGACCCGCTCGCCGGTCGAGCTCATCGCCATCGGCATCGGCCACGACGTCACGCGCTACTACCGCCGCGCCGTGACCATCGTCGATGCCGAGGAACTCGGCGGCGCGATGACCGAGAAGCTGGCCGAGCTGTTCGCCGAGGGCAATACGGCGGCGCCGGAGCCGCGCGTCCGCCGCCCGCGTAAGCGCGTGGCCTGAGCCTCCAATCGGGACAATGAGATATCCGAGCCGCCGCGCCGTTGTCGTCTCGACGATGCTGATCGTCATTGCCGCCGCCGTGGGCACTTTCGCGGTGGCGCAGAACCTGCGATTTCCCCCGGCGCCGGAAAGGATCACCGTCCGCGCGCTGCCGATCGCATCCTTCGACAATCGCGATCCGACGCGGGTGCGCTTCGGCGCGCTCGAGTTTCGCGGCGGCCTCGAACTGACCTCGAGCTTCTCCGCGTTTGGCGGCATTTCCGGTCTGCTGATGCCGGACCACAGCCATCTTGTCGCGATCACCGACAATGGCTCGTGGCTGAAGGCGCGTCTTGTTTACGACGGAGGCCGCCTGACCGACCTTGCCGACGTCGAAATGGCGCCGCTGCTCGGCGCCGACGGCCGGCCGCTCGCCACCGGCCGCGCCTATGACGCCGAGTCGATCGCGCGCATCGGCGACGATGTCTATGTCGGCATCGAGCGGGTTCAGCGCATCGTGCGCTTTGCTTACGGCAAGCAGGGCTTCGCCGCGCGCGGCCAGGACATTCGCGTGCCATCCGACTTCAAGAGCTTCGTGAAGAACGCCAGCCTGGAATGCCTCGCCGCGCCGGCGGCCGGTCAGCCGCACGGCGGCAAACTTGTCGTCATGACCGAGCGCAGTCTCGATGCCGCCGGCAACCACCGTGCCTTTGTTCTCGATCCATCGGCGAAAAACGGCGATGCCGGCGTGCTGCGTTTCTCGCTCGCGCGCAGCGACGACTTCGATGTCACGGACTGCGCGGTGCTGCCGACCGGCGATCTGCTGGTTCTGGAGCGGCACTTTTCGCGGGCGCGCGGTGTGGCCATGCGCATTCGCCGTCTGCCACTCGCGGCCATCAAGGACGGCGTATTGCTGGACGGGAAGATCCTGATCCAGGCGGACCTCGGCTATCAGATCGACAACATGGAGGGCATCGCCGTCACCCGGAACGAGGCCGGCGAAACCATCATTACTATCGCATCGGACGACAATTTCTCGCCGATCCAGCGCAATCTCGTTTTGCAATTCGCCCTGGTCGAGTAGCGGCTGGGATTTCCGCGAGTCAGGATGCGTGGGCAATCATGCGGTGCACGCGTTCGATGAGCGTATCGACCTCGAACGGCTTCGCGATCAGCTCCATGCCGGCCTCGAGCACACCGGAGCCACCCTGCATGTTGTGGGCGTAGGCAGTCATGAACAAAACGCCCAATTCCGGCCGCAGCATGCGCGCGGCGTCGGCCAGTTGTCGGCCGTTCAGTCCACCGGGTAGCCCGACATCCGACACCAGCAGGTCGATGCGGCCGGACGCCTGCAGAAACTTCAAGCCGGTCGCACCGTCGCCGGCTTCCAGTGTGCGATAGCCGGCGTCGCGCAACGCATCGACAACGATGGCGCGCACGGCAATCTCGTCCTCGACGACCAGGATGGTTTCGCCGCGCTCGGTGCGGTTGATCGGGTGCGCAACGTCGCCACGATACGCATGTGGCAGCGCTGCGTCGCTCTTGGGCAGATAGAGGCGCACCGTGGTGCCTTTGCCTTCCTCGCTGTCGAGTTCGACGAAGCCGCCGGACTGCCGAATGAAGCCGTAGATCATCGACAGGCCGAGGCCAGTGCCCTGGCCAATCGGCTTGGTCGTAAAGAATGGCTCGAACGCCTTTTCCTTGATGTCGGCCGACATGCCGTGGCCGGTGTCGGCCACGGAGATCATGACGAAGGGGCCGGCGCCGCCAAGGCGGAAGTGGCTGGCGCGGTCCGCATCGACATGGACATTGGCGGTCCGGATCACGAGCCGGCCTTGCGGCATGGCATCGCGCGCATTGATTGCCAGATTGAGGATGGCGCTTTCGAGCTGGTTGGCATCGCACTTGGCCAGCCACAGATCGCGCTGGACGCCGAGCTCGAGTTCGATCGATTCGCCGATCGAGCGGCGGATCAACTCGGCCATGTCATCGACCAGCGCATTGACGTCGATCGTTCTTGAATCGAGCGGCTGCCGACGCGAGAAGGCAAGAAGCCGCTGCGTCAGAGCTGCGGCGCGATGCGCCGCCGCCGAAGCCGCGGTCGCATAGCGGTCGGCGTCGGCAAGACGGCCTTCGCCCGCGCGCCGCTTCATCATTTCGATCGAACCGATGATGCCGGTCAGGAGATTGTTGAAGTCATGCGCGATGCCGCCGGTCAGTTGACCGACGGCTTCCATTTTCTGGGCTTGCCGCAGGGCGGCTTCGGCTGCCGCAAGCGCCACGGCATGCTGCTTTTCCTCGGTGATGTCGCGGCCATACGCATAGACGAGCTCCGGTTCGGCCGACGTGTGCCAGGAGAACCAGCGCGGTTTGCCGTCCGAGCCGATCAGCCTGTTTTCAAACGCAGTAAGCTGCGACGCCTCGAGCGCCCTCGCGAAAGCACGGCTCGAAACTTCGGCGTCGTCGGACGCAATGAATTCACGAAAATTGCGGCCGACGACTTCTTCGATCGGATGGCCGAGAATACGCGTCCAGGCCGGGCTCACCGATTTGAAAATACCGTCGCGGTCGACCACGACCATGAGGTCGCGTGCATTGGACCAGATGCGGTCGGCGCGGCGGCGCTCCGATTGCAGCGCTTCGATATTGGCCAGTGCGCCGCCGATCTGGCCGGCGACCAGCCGCGCGATGTCCATGATGTAGGGATCGTGCGGTCTATGCGGGTTGAGACCGAGCACCAGCGAACCAAAGGTCTGCTCGCCGCCGGCGCCTGGAATGGGAATGATGAGGGCTTCCTTCGGCGACAGCTTCCACGCTCCGGCCGGGAAGGTTTGGTCCGAGGGTAAAGTCAGTTTTCTGACTCCGGCCGCGGCGGATTGCTCGAGCGGCCAGGGATGGTTGACGAGGTGAGCGGCGTCTGCGCTCCAGGCGCGCGCGTCGTTCTGCATGTAAAGCATCGCGAACGGAAAGTCGCGGCGACTGAATTCGAGCACCGAGAACGCACCATCGATAACCGTCTGGGCGTCCGCGGCGCCGACGATCTTCATGCTGAGCTGGCGCAACATGTCGATCCGGCGCTCGCTGATGACGCGCTCGGTATCTTCGCTGACGACGCAGAGCAGGCCTTCGACGCCGCCGTCGCCATCATAAAGCGGGCTGTATGAGAAGCTGTGATAGGTCTCTTCGGGATAGCCGCTGCGCTCCAGCAGCAGAAGCAGCGCCTTGTTCCAGGTGGCTTCGCCGGCGCGGACCCGCGCGACCTGGTCGGCGACGTCGTCATAGACCTCCGCCCAGACCTGGCGGAACGGCTTGGCCAGCATCGACGGGTGCTTGAGCCCGAGCGTCGGGATGTAGGCGTTGTTGTAGAAGAACAGGAGGTCGGGTCCCCAGCCGAGCCACATCTCGAAGCGGGACGTCAGCAGCATCTTGAGCGGGATTTTCAGGGCCTCCGGCCAGCCCAGCGGGTCGCCCAATGCCGTGCCGTTCCAGTCATGCTGCCGCATGAGTGTGGCCATCTCGCTGTCACCCGGAAAGATGTCAGCGAGGCTGTCGGCTAACTTGGCCATGGGATCCCGATACGGATGGCGTCGCGTTCGGCCAACGCCCGCTCCGGCCACAAAGTTCCACTTCCTGCCGGAGCCTTGATCGGACAAACAAAAACGCCGCCCGGCTGGGGCGGCGTTTTGAAACCGGGATGTCAGCGCAAACTCAGCTCGCCTTGGCGGCGGCGCTCTTCTTCACGATCTGGCGCTTGAGGACCAGCATCTTCGGCGCGAGTTCGGCATCCTTCGCCTTGAGCAGGAAGGCGTCGAAACCGCCGCGATGATCGACCGAGCGCAGCGCGTTGGTCGAAATGCGGGCACGGACGGTACGGCCGAGAATCTCCGAGGTCAGCGAGACGCTCTGGAGGTTCGGCATGAAGCGCCGCTTGGTCTTGATGTTCGAGTGGCTCACTTTGTGGCCGGAGAGCGGCTTCTTGCCGGTCAGGTCGCAACGCCAGGACATGGCATCATCCTTCGCAAATGGTAGGTCGCTTGGTAAGCGCCGCGGAATTGGTCGCCCTGCAAAACGCCGGCCTGCACGTGCTTGTGGCTCGCGCCGGTCCGTTCCGTCAATGTGGGCTTGGACGGCAGGACGTATAAAGAGCCGTGGCTTGGGCGTCAAGTTGGGGATTTGGCCGTCGTTTCCGCCATTTTAAGGTCTTTTCGGTGGCCTGCTCGCGTAATCTGACCCGGACACGACCGGTACCAAACATTTGGCGCAATGCGCGCCGACCAATACCCCCCATCAGGAGGAATTTCCGGTGCTGGATTTCCGGCGAGCGAGGCGGTGGATGGCGCTGGCGGCGCCTGTGACGGCGCTGTGTGCGGTGCTGGTGCCCGTCCAGGTCGGGGCGCAGGCGCGGCTGGATGCGCGCTACACGGCTTCGCTGGCGGGTCTGCCGATTGGCGAAGGCACTTGGGAAATCGTGATCGGCGAGGGGGATTATTCGGCCACGGCCAAGGGCTCCACGACCGGCCTGATGAAGGCCTTTACCGGCGGCCACGGCCACACCATCACCAAGGGTACACTGCAAGCTGGCAAGCCGGCCGTGGCCACCTATGTGGCCAGCATTCAGTCGTACAAAAAAGGCAACGATATCAGTCTTAAAGTCGACGCGGGGACCGTCAAGGACCTGAAGCTCGACCCGCCGGCCGAGACCGAGCCGGAGCGCGTGCCGGTCACCGACGCCAGCAAGAGCGGCGTGCTCGACCCGATGACGGCGACCTTGGTGCGGATGCCCGGTCATGGCGACCTGATGTCGGCGGAGGCCTGTCAGCGCAAGCTGCCGGTGTTCGACGGCCGCCTGCGGTACGATCTCAATCTCGCGTTCAAGCGCATGGGCGAGGTGAAGGCCGAGAAAGGCTATGCCGGGCCGGTGGTGGTTTGTTCGGTCAATTTCACACCGGTCGCCGGCTACATTCCGACCCGCGCCGCGATCAAATACCTGCAGGAGCAGCGCAACATCGAAATATGGCTGGCCCCGATCGGCGGCACGCGCGTTCTGGTGCCGATCCGCATCGAGGGGCCAACGCCAGTCGGTCGCGCCGTGCTCGAGGCCGACGAGTTCGTGGTGACGGCCTTGCCGCCGCCGGAGCGTGCATCGGCGCGGCCCAAGGAGAAGTCGGCCAAGGCGGCGGCGAGCGAGACCAAGCCGACGCCCTGATGCATTTCGGCGAGCGGAATCCGGCTTGACTCCCGACGGCGACACCGACTCGGATTCGCGCTCGCACGCACCGGCCGAAAAAGTCCAATGAATCCGGGTTCGGCCACATCATGTGGTGGCCGCGTCTGAATCTGTTCCCACATATCGCCGTGAACGAATCCGAAGTGGGCTCGAGTCACCGATTCGCCCCCGCTTCGTTCCAGACTCGTTCCATCCTTTACAGACGGGCATTTCTGGCTGTTGCAGAGTGGGACAGTCGTAAGCTTCGGCGGGGACTCGACGTGACGCAAAAGGAGACAGTCCGGCCTCAGCCGTTAACGTCTGCGTGTTTTATCGCATCTGGCCGATGCAGGTCGCTGCCCCTATCTAGTAGGTGAGCGGCCAATGTCACCGAGATGTCGCCGTGAACGGAGCCGCATTCAGCCGTTTTCAGCGATTCGCGCGCGGTTCGTTCGACGGTTGTTCCATAACTTAACGGCGTATGGCTTTACGCCTTGCCGCCTCGCGCAATGTGCTAGACGAACTTGACGCCGTCCAGGATTAGGGCGGCGTGTTTGGATAGGTAATGACGATTTCCTTCTCTCCGCAGGCCAAACGCCAGCCGCACGCGCGCGGTTCGGGCGTGACGGCGGTGCTTGGTCCCACCAATACCGGCAAAACGCATCTCGCCATCGAGCGGATGCTGGCGCACTCGTCGGGCATGATCGGCCTGCCGCTGCGGCTTCTGGCGCGCGAGGTCTACAACAAGGTCGTCGCCAAGGCTGGCGAAGCCTCCGTCGCGCTGATCACCGGCGAGGAAAAGATCAAGCCGCCGAAGGCGCGCTACTGGGTCTCGACCGTCGAGGCCATGCCGCGCGATCTCGACGTCGCTTTCCTCGCGGTCGATGAAATTCAGCTCGGGGCCGACTTCGAACGCGGTCATGTCTTTACCGACCGCATTCTGAACATGCGCGCGCGCGAGGAAACGCTCATCCTCGGCGCCGCCACGATGCGTGGCATCGTCGAGCGGCTGCTGCCCGGCGCCAACATCGTGTCGCGGCCGCGGCTGTCGATGCTCACTTACGCGGGCGAGAAGAAGATCACCCGGCTGCCGTCGCGCTCGGCCATCGTCGCCTTTTCCGCGGCGGAGGTTTATGCGATCGCCGAACTCATCCGGCGGCAGCGCGGCGGCGCCGCCGTTGTTCTCGGCGCGCTCAGCCCACGCACGCGCAACGCCCAGGTGGCGATGTACCAATCAGGCGATGTGGATTACCTGATCGCTACCGATGCGATCGGCATGGGGCTTAACCTCGATGTCGATCATGTCGCATTTGCCTCCGATCGTAAGTTCGACGGTTACCAGTTCCGCAAACTCAACCCGTCCGAGCTCGGGCAGATCGCCGGCCGCGCGGGTCGCGCCACCCGCGACGGTACTTTTGGCACGACCGGCCGTTGCGATCCGTTCGACCAGGAACTGGTGCAGGCGCTCGAGAGTCACACCTTCGAGCCGGTGCGGATGCTGCAATGGCGCAACTCCGCGCTCGATTTCGCCTCGATCGGCGCATTGCAGGCTTCGCTGTCGATGACTCCGCAGGAGCAGGGTCTGACGCGCGCGCCGACCGGCGAGGACATTCTGGTGCTGGAACACGCCGGCCGGGACGACGACGTGAAGGCGCTGGCGCGCGGCGCGGCGGCGGTCGAGCGGCTCTGGGACGTCTGCCAGGTGCCGGACTATCGCAAGATCGCGCCGGCGACCCATGCCGAATTGGCCGTGACCCTCTATGGTTTCTTGCTGCGAGAGGGTAACATCCCTACAGATTGGTTCGCCCGTCAGCTCGGTCTGGCCGACCGGACCGACGGCGACATCGACACCCTCTCCAACCGGATCGCGCATGTCAGGACCTGGACTTACGTTGCCAACCGACCGGATTGGCTTGCCGACCCGGAGCATTGGCAGGGTGTTACACGTGCGATCGAAGACAAGTTGTCGGACGCTCTGCACGAGCGCCTGGCAGAGCGCTTCGTGGACCGCCGCACCAGCGTCTTGATGCGGAGGCTGCGAGAGAACGCAATGCTCGAAACACAAATCGGAAAATCCGGCGAAGTCACAGTCGAGGGCCATGTCATCGGCCGGCTCGATGGCTTCATGTTCGCACCTGATGCTTCGGCCGCCGGCTCTGAAGCCAAGGCGCTCAATGCCGCCGCGCAGAAGGTGCTCGCCGGCGAGATCGAGGCGCGCGCCACCAAGCTGTCACAGGCATCGAGCGATCAGGTCGTGCTCGCCAATGACGGCGCGCTGCGCTGGACCGGCGAACTGGTTGGCAAGCTCGTGGCCGGCGACGACACGCTTCGGCCGCGCGTGCGCATCATCGCCGACGAGCATCTGACGGGTCCGGCGCGCGAGCTGGTGCAGAACCGTCTCGATCTCTGGATCAGGAACCACATCGAGAAGCAGCTCGCGTCGCTGTTCTCGCTGTCGGCCGCCGAAGACATCACCGGTGTCGCCCGCGGCATTGCCTTCCAGCTTGTCGAGGCGCTCGGCGTGCTCGAGCGGCAGAAGGTGGCCGAGGAGGTGAAGAGCCTCGATCAGCCCTCGCGCGCCACGTTGCGCAAATACGGTGTGCGCTTCGGCGCCTATCACATCTATTTGCCGCTGTTGCTCAAGCCGGCGCCGCGCGCGCTGGCGACCCAACTCTGGGCCCTCCGTCACGAAGCGCCGGACGCCAAGGGCGTCACCGAATTGCTGCATCTGGCCGCCTCCGGCCGCACCTCGATCCCGCTCGACAAGGACACGCCGAAGGCGCTGTACCGCACCTCCGGCTATCGAATTTGCGGCGAGCGCGCCGTGCGTGTCGATATTCTGGAGCGGCTTGCCGATCTTATTCGCCCGGCTTTGTCCTGGCGCGAGGGCATGACGCCCAAGCCCGACGGCGCGTTCGACGGCCGCGGCTTCATCATCACGGGCGCCATGACGTCGCTGACCGGCGCCTCGGGAGAGGATTTTGCCTCGATCCTGCGGTCGCTCGGCTATCGCATGGACCGCAAGCCGAAGCCGCCGGAAGCCAAGCCCGAAGAAGCCAAGCCGGCCGAAGCAACGGCGGAAGCCGCTGCCGCGCCGGTGACCGACGCATCGGCCGAGACCACGCCCGAACCGGCCGTGGAAGCCGCGACATCGTCACAGTCGCTGCTGCCGGATGCCGAGTTCATGCCGGCCACGCCCGACGTTGCGGCCGAGCCGGTCGCTGCCGCCGCTCCGCAAGTGGGCGGCGAAGTGCCGGGTATCGCCGAGGCTGCCGAGGCGGCACCTGCGGTGGCCGGCGACGGCATGACCGCGACCGAAGCCGTAGCCGTCGTTGCCGACACGAAAGTCGAGCCGGAAACCATCGAAGTCTGGCGTCCGGGCGGCCATGGCGGCGAGCGCCGTCAGCATCAGCGCCCGCGCCGTGGACAGCGTCCGCCACAGGCGGCCGCTGGAGCTGAAGGAGCAGCCGCGCCGGATGCCGCCGCGGCCTCCGCGCCGGCCGACCAGAGCGGCGTGCGCTACAACGAGCAGCGCCGCGAGCCGCGTCAGGGTCACGACCGCAACGAACGCCGCCAGCGCATGGAGCGGCAATCCCAAGGTTTTGCCAAGGGTTTCGGCGGCAAACCGTCGGACAGCAAGCGCGATCAGGGCCGGCCCGGCGAAGGCCGGGACAATCAATCGCGCGGCCCGCGCCGCGGCCGGGAACGCGATCAGGTCGATCGCGCCGATCGCGACAAGTATTTCGCGCGTCCCGGTGGCGGCGGTCGCGACAAGGCGCCGGATCCGAACTCGCCATTCGCCAAGCTCGCTGCACTCAAGTCGCAGCTTGAGAGCAAGGATTGATGAGCGAGCCGCGCGGCACCTCGCAGGGGCTCGGCGGCGGCGCGAAACAGCGCATCGACAAATGGCTCTGGCACGCCCGCATGGTGCGCACGCGCAGCGACGCCGCCCGCCTGGTCGAGGCCGGCCACGCCCGCGTCAACGGCCAGCGGGTGATCGCGCCGGCGCATCTGGTGCGGGCGGGCGATGTCGTGACGCTGGCGCTGGACCGTTCGGTGCGGGTTATCGAAGTGACGGGTTTTTGTGAGCGGCGCGGCGGTGCCAGCGATGCGGCGGGGACCTTCCGGATTCTGGAAAATAACGCGGGATACCGTCCTCAAGGCGCGGCTTGAAGTCTATATAGCGTTGCGATACCCAGCAGGCGTTGTGCCGCCCGGAGTCGTCTGAAATGACCTACGTCGTCACGGAAAATTGCATCAAGTGCAAGTACATGGACTGCGTCGAGGTCTGTCCGGTGGACTGCTTTTACGAGGGCGAGAACATGCTCGTCATTCACCCGGACGAGTGCATCGATTGTGGCGTCTGCGAGCCCGAATGCCCGGCCGAAGCGATCAAGCCGGATACCGAGCCGGGCCTGGAGAAGTTCCTCGCGCTCAACACCGAGTACGCCAAGAGCTGGCCGAATATCACGGTGAAACGGGATGCTCCCGCCGATGCCAAGGAATGGGACGGCGTCGCCGACAAGCTCGAAAAGCACTTTTCGCCCAAGCCCGGCGAAGGCGACTGAGCGTCGCCGCCCGCGCTTGGCCATTCGAATTCCCGGTAGCGGGAACCTTGCTCCGGTCAGCGACATTTTTCGCCGCCAAATCTTCCGACGTTAACCGAACCGGCATTTCTGCGGCCGAGGCGGGCATATTGCCGTTTTGTAACGTCATAAGGCTTTGATTTTGGCCAAAAATGTGCTATATATGGCGAAATCCCAATGAATGTGAACAATCACCGCACACGGATTCAGCTCCCTCTGTCCGGGAGCATTATTTTTCGCGGGTTTCCCAAAGTTCCATAGAGGGCGTGTGATCCACGTGTGAGCTGTGGCTGGTAAATCGCGTCAGAAGTCCAAGAAAGGGCCCTCCGGTATGAGCCGGAAGCCGAAAAAATCCGCCGAACCCCGGCGGAAACCGCATGCCGCCCGGGTAACGCCCCGCGCTGCGGCACCCGCAGCCAAAGTGGCCGGCGCCCGCAAGGCCGCCGGTGAAGGAGCAATGCCCGGAATGCCGACTGCCCCCAACAAGAAGACCACACAACGTCAAGGTTTTAAAACCAACGAATTCATCGTCTATCCGGCCCATGGCGTGGGCCAGATCATGGCGATCGAGGAGCAGGAAATCGCCGGCGCGAAGCTGGAGCTGTTCGTCATCAACTTCATCAAGGACAAGATGACCCTTCGCGTCCCGACGGCGAAGATCGTCTCGGTCGGCATGCGCAAGCTCGCCGAGCCGGCGCTGGTGAAGAAGGCGCTGGAGACCCTCAAGGGCCGCGCGCGCGTCAAGCGCACCATGTGGTCGCGCCGCGCTCAGGAATACGAAGCCAAGATCAACTCGGGCGACATCGTCGCCATCGCCGAGGTGGTCCGCGATCTGTACCGCTCGGACACCCAGCCGGAGCAGTCCTATTCCGAACGTCAGCTCTACGAAGCGGCGCTCGACCGCCTGTCGCGCGAGATCGCGGCTGTGCAGAAGGTGACCGAGACCGAAGCGGTCAAGGAAATCGAGGGCGCGCTCGCCAAGGGCCCGCGCCGCGGGCCCAAGCCGGCTGAGGAAGCCGGTTCGGACGACTCGTCCGAGGAAGAAGCTGCCTGAAAGAATGAGGATTGAGGCGGAATGCCTCTAGCCCTCAGCCAAAGGCAAGCGGACAAGATCCAGGCCCGGCAGCAATGCCGGGCTTTTTCTTTGTGCCGCTCATTCATTTTATGCATTTGACTGGAACGGCGCGGCGGCGAAAGTTTGCGACAGTCGGGGTAAACCTGAGAGGCAGCCATGCTGAAGGCTTCTTTTCGCGGCGCGGTCATCGGCGCTGTAGCGCTGACGTCCGTCGCCTTCGCCGCAGAAACCAAACCGCCGCCGCCCATTGCCCTCGAGGACATCTACACGACGCAGGCGGTCGTGACGGGCAAGGACGAGCGCAACCGGCCGCTCGGCTTCAGCCTTTGCTTCGAGGACGTGCTGGTGAAGGCGTCGGGCGATGCGACCGTTCTCGGTGCGCCCGCCGTGCCGGCGATGGCCGCCAAAGCCGGCGACTATATCGACAGCTTCTCATATTTCGATCGCCTGTCCGGACGCGATATTCATGACGAGCAGGGCAGCTACGACCGCCCGCATTTCCTCACCTGCCATTTCAATCCCGGAAAGATAGACAATGTGCTGGCCTCGCTCGGCCGCAAGACCTGGAAAGGCAAACGGCCGGCTCTGACAATGATTGTCACCGTGAACGGCATGAAGCGCGACGGCGTACTCGCCGCCGACGGCGATTTCGATCCCGATATGCGCGAGGCGCTCGGCAATGCCGCCACGCGTTACGGCCTGAAGGTGGTGCTGCCGGCCGCGGAGCCGCTACGCGCCGCCGGCGTCACGCCAAAAACGCCGGCAAGGACGATCCGCGAAAAGGCGGAGCGGCTGACGCCGCTCGCGGGCGGCGACCTGCCACTGATCGGCGATCTGACCTGGAGCGACAAGGCGCATGGCTGGATCGCAACCTGGCGGATCGATGCGCGAGGACAGGCTTTCTCCTGGTCGGCGCGCGGCATCAATTACGACGAGGCGTTCCGGGTGGCCATGCGCGGCGCGATGCGGGCCTTGTCCGGCAATGGCGCGCCGGTGAACGAGCGCCACCCGTGAGCCGCGTCAGCCGCCGAACAGATTGAACAGGAAGAAGCCGGATCGTTCGCGCCGCTCGGGCAGTTCGGCCACTGCCGGCCCGCGCTCGCGAACGGGCCGCGCCATCTGCGCGGGAGACGGCTCGCGCTTGGTGAGCCTGGCGTTCAATTCCGCGACGTATTTCGGGTCGACCAGAACTTCGTGCTTGAGATGCGCGAGCGGCATCGGGGTCGAAACGCGGTTGCCGATGATCGACCCCTGGAGCAGGGGGTCGAGCGGTTCGATGGGCGGATTGTCGTAAACCTGAGGCGATACGGCGATGGAGACCGGAATGGCGAAGAGACAGAGCGCGCCGGCGATCGCGGCCATATAGATCGCGACCGAGCCGCCGAGGCCGTCGCGCGCCACATCCCTGATGAACTCTTCGCGATTGGACAGGTCCATGTGGGCCAATCGCGGTGCGCGCGCAGCGTTCCGCCCGGGCGACAGCATGCCGCAGTGGGCAGCGAGTGCCGCCGCGCCGGGTGGGCAGGCCCGGAACCGTTTGCCTCAGGTGTGCGCGGACGCGTATGATGCGGCGCAAGACAACGACAATCGTCTAGGGAGACTGCAATGACCGCTATCGGCGGCTACGTCGCGCCGACCGCCAGCTCGGACGAGTTCGGCATCCATTCGCTCGACCAGTTCGTTCTCGCCGTTCCGGATGTGAACGTGGCGGACGAATTCTATACGAATTTCGGCCTCAACATGGTGCGCAAGGGCAACTCCTTGCAGCTCAAGACCTTCGGTCATGACCATCCCTGGGGCTCGGTGATCGAGGGCAAAACCAAGGCGCTGCATCATTTGTCGTTCGGCTGCTATGCCGAAGACATCGATCGGCTGAAGAAGCGCATCGAAGGGCAGGGCATCAAGCTCATCGACCCGCCGCCGGGGTTCGAAAGCAACGGCTTCTGGTTCCGCAACCACGAAGGCATCCTGATGGAAGTGAAGGTGGCGCCGAAGGTGTCACCGGACGAGAAGGCGGTCAGCGAATGGGTCACCGTCGGCCGCAACGCCGCGGCCGCGACGACGCGAGCCGCAGCACCTCTGGTGCGGCCGCGCCGACTGTCGCATGTGCTGATCTTTACCAGCGATGTTTTGAAGTCGATTGAATTCTATGAGCGTACGCTCGGCCTGCGGCTGTCGGATCGCGCCTCGGATCTCGTCGCCTTCATGCACGGCATCCATGGCAGCGATCATCATCTGCTGGCGCTGGTGAAATCGTCGGCGCCGGGCTTTCATCACTGTTCGTGGGATGTGGCCAGCGTCAACGATATCGGGCTTGGCGCGGCGCGCATGCACGACAAGGGCTACCAGAAGGGCTGGGGCCTCGGTCGCCATGTCCTCGGCTCCAACTATTTCCACTACATCATGGACCCGTGGGGATCGTTCGCGGAGTACTCCTGCGACATCGATTACATCGGCAAGGAAGCGCGGTGGGATGCCGCCGACCACAAGCCGGAAGACTCGTTCTATCTGTGGGGTCCGGATGTACCCCGCGAATTCACGCTCAACCGCGAGGCGGGCGAGCAATAACGCAGCGGCGGGTATGAATTGAAAACGGCCGGGGCGACCCGGCCGTTTTATTTCGAGGCGGAGGTCACTCCATCACCAGCTTGACCTTCTCGCCCGGCTTGAGCTTGTCGCCCGCGGAAAAGCCGTTGAGCAGCAGGAAGCGGCTGAGCTTGTGGTCGGACGCCATGCGCTCGGCCAGCTTTTCGATCGTATCGCCGGGCTTCACCGTGGCGATGCGGATATGAAGCGGCTTCACGCCCGCGCTTTCCTTGACGCTCATGCGGCGGAAGCTCGATACCGACTCGCGGAAGGCGCGGTCGTTCTCGGCGGTCAGGCTGCGCGCAGCAAAGATAAAGCGATAGACGTCGCTGCCGAAGCGCACGGCGAAAAGCCGGAACGACCAACGCTCGCCTTTGGCCGACGCGGTGGCGGCGGGAAAGCCGTTGACGGTGAACTCCTCGGCGCTCGCGGTATCGACATTGTCGATCCAGCCCGATTTCAGATAATCGCTCAGGCGCTGCTCGGCCGGGACGCTGACGACGTCGAGCCGCAAGGCCTCGTCTCCGCCATCCTTAAGGCCCAGCACCGCCTGGGCCGTGTTGTCGAGCGAGAAGCGGTCGGGCGCAACGAAGGTAAAGCCGAGCTTGGGATGCACGAAGCGCCGGCCGCGGGCGAAGCCTTCGCTCGGGTCTTCGCCGTAGACCATGCCGTCGATCGACGCGAGATAGGCGTCGCGGTCGCGCCTGCCGTTGCCCGGACCGCCGACCTGACGCGCATTGGCGAGCGCGTTCTTGACGCGCTCCGGCGTCGCCGGATGGCTCGACACGAAATCGGCGCCCTGAGAATCGATGGTCTCGGTCCTGGCGCCGTTCTTGATGTCGGCATTGCGCTGCATGGCGGTGAGGAACCGCGCGGCGCCGAAGCTGTCGAAGCCGGCGCGGGACGAGATGCCGACGCCGATGCCGTCCGCCTCGAATTCCTGCGCGCGCGAGAAGCTCGCCAGCGTGAGCTTCGATTTGGCCAGCGCCAGCGCGCCCATGTTGGGATCGCTCAAAACCTCGCTGACGACCTGACTGACCAGCGCGTTCTGCCGCGCCTGTTCCTCGCGGATGGCGGCATGGCGCGCGATGACGTGACCCATTTCGTGCGCCAGCACCGAGGCCAGCTCAGACTTGTCGGCGGCGAGCGCGATCAGGCCGCGCGAGATATAGAGATTGCCGTTCGGCAGGGCGAAAGCGTTGATCGCCGGCGAGTTCAGCATCGTGACCTGGTACTTCAGATCCGGGCGCTCCGAGGCCGCCACGAGTTTGGCCACGGTCTGCTCGATCTCGATCTGCAGCGGCGGGTTGTCATAGACGCCGCCATAGGAGGCGAGGATGCGCGCATTCTCGCGCAAGGTCGCGGTGGGGGGCGTGTCGCGGTCGATGGTGCGCGGGATCGGCAGCGAGACCTGGCGCGGCGCGTCCGGCATCGACGAGCAGCCGGCGAGCACGGCCAGCAGCAGCGGCGCGGCAAGCCAAGCATGCCGCACGCGACCTTTCCGCAAGCTCCGTTCGCTCAACCGGTTACGCATGCTTCAGTCAATCAACTCGATCTGCTCGGGCGCGACGACATCGATCATCGGGCCGTTGCGGCGCTCGAGGATGCCGCGGACACGAATGCGGCGTCGCTCCAGCGATTTGGGCTCGATGCCCGCGGCTGCGAACATACGGGCCTCCCGCTTCGGAATAGTGACTGCGAAGTCCCGCGTCCAGCGGCGCCCGAAATTGACATAAATAGTGGCTCCGCTCTCGCGCACCGACAAGACCTGGCCCTCAACAAGGGCGAATTGGCCCATTTGAGCGGCCAATATGGTTAAATTTTCGGAACTTAAAGGGGCGAAATTGCGGTCGGCCCAGAGACCGGCCCGGCTGGCCCGGGCGGCTCTTTCGGCCGCGAGGAGGAGGCTGGCGCAGGGTTTCGGGCCGGCTCGCGCCGCGACCCGGGCGTGGCCGGCCTTGAGCAGCGCGACCTGGAGGAGCTCCGCGGAATCGTCGGCTACGGCGAAGGCGACAATGCGCCCGTACCGGTCGTCCGCGATACGGTCGAGGCGGATGGTCTGCCCCGCCACGAGCGACCGCAAGGCGGCGCCATCGGCCGGCGCCTCGATGCCGGCGAGCCGGACTTCACGCCCGTCGTCCAGCAGGAGGGTGCGCCCGTCGCGCACAGCCGCGACGACGCCGGTGCCGGCCGGCGTGCCGGCGCAGGCGGCCCGCGCGGGCGCAGCGGCCATGAGGCCGAGCAAAGCCAGTGCGATGGGGGCGCGCCGCATCATGCGGCCATTGTCGAGAAGGCCGCGCCGCGCCGTCAATGTTTATAAATCAGGGCTTGCCCGACGGATGCGCCAGGAAGTCGAAGTCGCAGCCCTCATCGGCCTGCTGGACGTGCTCGAGATAAAGCTTGGCATAGCCGCGCTGCGCCACCTCGGGCACTGGCGGCGGCTGCCACTCGGTTTGGCGTTTCTTCATCTCGGCATCGTCGATCAGCACGTCGATGCGCCGTGCCTTGACGTCGAGGCGAATGCGGTCGCCGGTCCTGACTAGCGCCAGCGGTCCGCCGACGGCGGACTCCGGGCTGATATGCAGCACGATGGTGCCGAAGGCGGTGCCGCTCATGCGCGCGTCGGAAATGCGCACCATGTCCTTGACGCCCTGCTGCGCCAGCTTTTTCGGAATCGGGATATAGCCGGCTTCCGGCATGCCCGGCGCGCCGATCGGGCCGGCATTGCGCATGACGAGGATGTCGTCGGCAGTAACGTCGAGCGCCGGATCGTCGATGCGCGCCGTCATGTCGGCGACCGAATCGAACACCACGGCGCGGCCTTCGTGCTGCATCAGCTTGGCCGCGGCCGCGCCCTGCTTCAGCACGGCGCCGCGTGGCGCCAGATTGCCGCGCAGAACGACAAGCCCGCCTTCGGATTTGAGCGGCGCATTGCGCGGGCGGATCACCGTCTGCCCCGCCACGTCCTCAAAATTCCTGATGGCGTCGCCAAGCGTGCCGCCGGCGACGTGCTTCGCGTCCAGCGCCAGCAGGTCCTTGAGCTCTTGCATCAGCCGCGGGACACCGCCGGCCTGATGGAAATGCTCCATGTAGTGCTGACCGGTCGGCTTGAGATCGACCAGCACCGGCGTATCACGGCCGACTTCGTCATAGGTCTCGAGCGCGATCGGATTCTTGGTACGGCCGGCGATGGCGGAGAGATGCACGACCCCGTTGGTCGAGCCGCCGATCGCTTGCAGCGTGACGATGGCGTTGCGGAAGGCGGCTTCGGTCAATATTTCCGACGGCTTCGGTCCGGCTCCCTTGGCCATTTCAGCGGCGCGCTTGCCGGTGGCCTCCGCCATGCGGATGCGGTCAGCATGCACCGCCGGGACCGAGGCGCTGCCGGGCAGAGACAGACCGAGCGCTTCGGTCATGCAGGAGATGGTGGAGGCAGTGCCCATGACGCCGCAGGTGCCGACCGACGGCACCAGCCTGCCATTGGCGACGTCGATATCCTCGCCGCTCATGCGTTCGCCGCGGAATTCGCCCCACAAGCGGCGGCAGTCGGTGCAAGCCCCTAACTGCTCGCCCTTGAAGTGGCCGACCAGCATCGGGCCGGTCGGCAGCACGATCGCCGGCTTGTCGGCGCTGGCCGCGCCCATGATCTGCGCCGGGATGGTCTTGTCGCAGCCGCCGATCAGCACGACGGAGTCAACCGGCAGCGCGCGGATCATCTCCTCGGTGTCCATCGCCATCAGATTGCGCAAGAACATCGAGGTCGGGAACGCGAAGCTCTCGTGGATCGAAATGGTAGGGAACACCATCGGCATGGCGCCGGCCAGCATGACGCCGCGCTTCACCGCCTCGATGAGCTGCGGCACATTGCCGTGACACGGGTTGAAGTCGGAATAGGTGTCGGTGATGCCGACGATGGGGCGATCGAGCGCGTCGTCCGAATAGCCCATGCCCTTGATGAAGGCCTTGCGCAGAAAGAGCGAAAATTCGGTATCGCCGTAGCTGGTGAGGCCTTGCCGTAGTCCATTACTCATTCACGTCGTCCATCGCGTCGCGCCTTCAGGGGCAGATCCAGCCCGCGCCACTGGGGTTATGAAAGCAGCCGACCGATTGCGGCAAAAGCTGCTTCGGCAGCCATAGCACGATTTCAGGGAAGTAAATCGCGAAAGCGATGGCCGCAAAGAAGACGATGTAGATCGGAAATGACGCCATCATGGCCTGCGAGAATCGCACATGGACGAACTTGGATGCCATCAGCAGACACAGGCCGTAGGGCGGGGTAATGAGGCCGAAGGCCAGGGTTGTGATAATGACGACGCCCATGTGGACCGCGTTGATATCGGTGCTCTTGGTCAGTTCCAGGATCAGCGGCATGAAGATGATGATGGCGGGCACCGCGTCGATGAAGTCGCCGACGATGATGAAAAGCCCGGTCAACATCAACATAATGAGGTGCGGGTCGCCGCCCGCGTAATAGGCGATCCAGTCGGAGACAACGGCCGGCCCGCGAAGATAAGCGAGCATCCAGCCAAAGGCCGAGGCGGCGCCAATGGTGATCAGCGGGATCGAATACAGCAACCCGGTCAGCGCGAAATCCCGCGGCAGATGCGGAAAATGTTTCGGGTTCAGCAGCGGAATGACGACGATGAGGATATAGGCGACGGCGATAATGCCGGCCTCGCTGGGCGTGAACCAGCCGGTGAGAATGCCGCCCATGATGATGATGGGGATCATCAGAGGCACGGCGGAACGCTTCGTCGCCTCGGTGAACTGCGCGAAAGTGGCGCGCCTGTGTTTGATGCCGATCGGGCCGAAGAAGTGGCTGTAGATCATCAAACCCAGGCCGATGAATACGCCGGGCGCGACGCCGCCGAGAAACAGGCCGCCGATCGAGACGTTGCCGGTGGCGCCGTAAACCACGGCCATGATGCTCGGCGGGATCAGATTGGCCATCGTGGCGGCGGAGGCGATCAGCGCGGCGGTGAAGGCCTTGTCGTAACCCTCACGCGCCATTTCCGGCGCGACCGAGCGCGTCAGCACGGCGACGTCGGCGGCTGACGAGCCGGAAATGCCGGCAAAGAACATGCTGAACAGCGTGACGACCTGCGCCAGGCCGCCGCGCAGGTGGCCGACGAGGGTCTGCGACAGCACGATCATGCGCTGAGTGACGTTAGCCGAAGTCATCAGGTCGCCGACCAGGAGGAAGAACGGGATCGCCATCAGAGCTTCGACGTCCATGCCGTTGAAGACCTGAGCGATCATCGAGGCGTGGCTCACCGGCGTGAAAGAGGTGACAATCAGCACCGCGCCAATGAGCGCGAAGGCGACCGGTACGCCCATATAGCCAAGGAACAGAAACAGCAGTCCCATGAAGAGGATGAGGAAGCCGTTGGTGGTCACAGCGTTTGCCTCTTTTCCTCCGGAGCGCCGGACGGGTCGGCGAAGCCGTTCCTGAAGCCGTTGACCATCTGCTCGATGGTGAAGAGGGCGACGAAGATGCCGCTGAGCGGGATGGCGGCGTAGAACATCGACATCGGCATCATCGAGGGCATGCGCAGGCTTTTGAAGCCGTCGAGGAAATTCAGATAGCCGAAATAGATCATGGCGAAGGCAACGCCGAGCACGCACAGCCGGTTGAACGTTTCGAAGAACAGCCGCGCGCGGCCCGACATCGCTTCGGCGAGCACGGCGAGATAGAGGTGATCGTTGCGCCGCGTCGCGGCGGCGACGCCGATGAAGATACCGTAGAGGAAGAACGTCATGGTGGCTTCCTGCACCCACAGCCACGGCCGGCCGATGGCGCGTGTGATGACGTCGCAGAACACCAAGATGCTGAAGGCGGCGATGCAGACGCCGCACAGGATCATGAGGCCCTGTTCGACCGGATCGAGCACGCGCCATTTGAGGTGGCGCTGATCCTCAAGGACAAGGCTGTTGAATGACGGCATGGCTGACCTTGGCGGCAGGGCCGGCGGGAGACGACAGGCTCCCGCCGCGGCGCTTACTGGACGTTACGCACCAGCTCGAGCACCTTGACCGCGTTAGGGCCAAGGTCTTTTGCCAACTTGTCCTGGATCGGCTTGCTGATCTGCGCAAAGCCGGTCTTGTCGACGGTTTTGACAACCTTGACACCGATTTTCTCGAGCCTCGCGAGTGCTTCGTGCTCGAGCTTGAAAGCGGCTTCGGGCTCCTTCTGCGACACTTCATCGGCCGCGGTCTGCACCCATTTCTTCTGCTCGTCGGTCAGGCTCGACCAGGCTTTGTCGCTGATGAACAACGCAGAGTGGTTGGCCTCGTGCTCGGTGAGCGAAATCACCGGTGCCGGCTCGTAGTGTTTGTTGACCAGATAGTTATTGATGCCGTTCTCGGCCATGTCGACGACGCCGGTCTGCAGCGCTGTGTAAACTTCGCCGAACGGCATGTGCACGACCTGTGCGCCATAGGCCGGGAACAAGGTGTCCTCGGTCACTGTGGCCTGCACGCGCACTTTCACGCCCTTGATGTCCGCGAGCTTCTCGACGGGTTTCTTGCCATACATATGCCGCAGGCCCTGAGAGCCGAGGGCGATCATGTGAGCGCCCTTGATCTTGGCGGCATAGAGCTCGCGCATGGCCGCGATGACCTTCGCATCGGCAAGCACCTTGATGGCATGGGCCTCGTCGCGGAAAATGAAGTGCAGGGAGAATACGCCCGACTCCGGCTGCGCCGTCGAAGCATTCGCAGTCGACAGGATCACGAAGTCGATGTCGCCAGTCTGCACCTTCTGCATGGTCTGGGCTTCAGTACCGAGCTGCGCGCTTGGATACTGGTTGATCGACATGGTGCCCTTGCTCAACTCCTGCAGCTTCTTGTCGAACATCGCGGCGCCGATGCCATAGCCGCTCTGCTTGGGCTGGTCGTAGGCGAAGGAAAATTCGCGCTTCTGCGCCGACGCGGGCGAGGCCAGCATGGCCGCCGCGGTGAGTAAGATGGCGAGTGTCGACAATTTGCGGATGAGCATCGGACTCCCTCCCTGAGAGTGTTTGATCATGCCTGTGGCCCGGCATTTTTCTTTGGAGTGTGCCGCGGACTTTTCAATATTGTCAACAATACGGCGAGTATTAATGCGCTGCAGCGCAAAATAACACGTGGCGCGGCCAGATTGTCGACAATATAGCGTTTCGGACCTATTCGGCCGCTGGCGTCTGCGAGACGAGGTCGCCGGCTTCGCGGAGCCGGCCGAGATACTTCTCCTTGTTCGGCCGCAAATGCTGCACGCACAGTTCGGCCAGGGCCCAGCTGTCACGGCCTTTAAGCTGCTCGATCATCAGCTCATGTTGCCGGCGCGAGGCTTCCAGCGCTTTGGGATCGGAGAAAGTGACGGTGCGGATCACGTAAGTGAGGTCCATGTACTGCTTCACCAGCGCCAGCAGGTGGCTGTTGCTGCACAGCGCGAAGATCGCCAGATGGAAGCGATCGTTGCAGGCATGGATGCCACGCAGGTCGCCGGCCTTCACGCAGGCGGCGTAGTCGCGCTGGATCGCTGCGATGCGCGCGACGTCGTCCGTTTCGGCCGGCAGGCGGATGCGCAAGGCGGCCTGGCGCTGGATCATCTCGCGGACGTCGTAGATCTCCTCCACCTCGGCAATGGTAAAGGCGCGCACCGCCGCGCCGACATTGCGGGTGTGGACCAGGATGCCTTTCTTCTCCAGCCGGGCGAAGGCCAGGCGGATAAAATGGCGCGAATGGCCGAAGCGCTCGAGCAGAGCTTCTTCGCGCAGCCGCTCGCCGGGCTTGAGGCGGCCGAAGATGATGTCGCTCTCCAACGCCTCGGCGATTTCCTCGTCGGGGGTGCGCTTGTGTTGCGGGCTTGCGGCGTCGCCGACCATCGTTGACCTTGTCGTCCGGCGAATGCGGCCGGACCTCGCCAAAATCATAGATGCATAAGCGGGAATGCGGCAACCGGTTCGCGCCGGCCCTAACCGATCGTCCGCTCCAGCAGATCGAGCCAATTTTCCCACGCGATCCTGGTCATCAGCGCGTCGGAATAGCCCCTGGTGCGCAGCGCCTCGAGCAGTACGGGCAGGCCGGCCGCGGAGCCGATAGCCTGCGGCACCGTGGCGCCATCGAAGTCGGAGCCCAGGCCGACATGATTTTCGCCGAGCTTCTCGAGCAGATAATCGAGGTGCTGCACCATCAGCGCGATATCGGTGTCGCCGCGCATCTGGCCGTCGGGGCGCAGGAAGCCGGTGGCGAAGTTGAGGCCGACCATGCCGCCGGTATCGCGAATGGCGGCGAGCTGTTTGTCGGTAAGGTTGCGCGGCGAGGGGCACAAGGCATGGGCGTTGGAATGGGTCGCCACCAGCGGCGCCTTCGATAGCCGCGCCACATCCCAGAAGCCTTTCTCGGTGATGTGCGACAGGTCGATCAAGATTTTCATCTCGTTGCAGGCGCGCACGAGGGTCTCGCCGGCGGCGGTGAGACCCTCGCCGGTGTCGGGACTGGAGGGAAAGCGGAACGGCACGCCGTGGCCGAAAATGTTGGGCCGGCTCCACACCGGGCCGAGCGAACGCAAGCCCGCGGCATAGAGCACGTCGAGGAAGTGAAGCTTTTCGTCGATGGCCTCGGCGCCTTCGATATGTGGCACCACGGCGAGCGCGCCGCGCGTCATGGCCGACCTGATTTCCGCAACGTTGCGGCAGATCGAGACCGCACCCTGCGATGCCCGTTCAATTCGCACAAGAATGGCGAGCTCGCCGGTTACCGAGACGCGCGCCTCATCCATCGGCAGCGGCGGCGGCAAGGCGCGGGACAGGACGCCGCTGGCGGGATCGGTCCTGTTCGCGGCGCGCGGCGACGGCGAATAGAGCGCGAACAGGCCGCCCGCGAGACCGCCGGCATGCGCCTTCTTCAGGTCGATGTGCCCGGCATCCTCGCCATTGAGGAAGTCCGCGACGGGATCAGCGGCGGCCGAGAGGTAGAGACGCAGCAGAACATCGTTGTGGCCGTCGAAAACCGGGGTCAGCGGGCTCATCCAGATCGCCTGTCGTTACGTATTGATCCGGCGCGACTTTAGCACGGACGGGGCGCGATGGTTCCAGAGCCGCGCTTTGCGCAATTGACCCTCGGACGAAAGAGACGTCATGGCGTCGCGCGCGGGATCATCCGAACTCACCACTTGCGCGCGCTTCTGCTTGCGGTCGCCGCGGCGATGCCGCTTGGCGCGCCGGTTGTCGTCTACGCCGCCGGCGTCTGACCGGCGGGGGTGCGCCCAGTCAGACGCTATGCTACAGGCTGGTCCGCACGGTCCCGTAGCTCAGCAGGATAGAGCAGCGGTTTCCTAAACCGAAGGTCACAGGTTCGACTCCTGTCGGGACCGCCATCACGCCGACTGAAGGTTTTCGGTCCGGCCCTCATCGCCAATTGCAAGAGCCCTTGGAACCATAACGGGTACCGGCGTTCTGGCTCTGATCAGCCAGTAACCTCGTGCGGCACCGCATAACCCCCTGTTCCCCCACATTAAATACGTCATGCCGACGTCATGGCCGGGCGCTAGCCGTGCGCAGCCGCGTGTGCGGCGTCGTTTTGGGATCGACATCATGACTGAGACCTTTGTAGCCGACCCTGTGGCCGTCGCCGCGCTCCCCGTTCAACGGCAGGGCCGGCCGAACCGGTGCGCCCATTGCGGACGTCCATTCGGTCTGGTGCGTCACCGGCTGGCCAACCGGCAGCTCTGTTCCAGCCCCTGTCTGACCGCCGAGAGCCAGCGGGTGCAGCGCGCCTTGCGGGAAAAAGTCAGCCGATTCGTGCAGCTCCCCGGCGGGTGCTGACGCAGCTCGCTCAGGCGACGCGGCGGCCGGCGCTCCACACCGCGCGCACCGCCGCGCCGTCCGGCGAGACATGCACGCGAATAGCGTCGGCCCGCTTGCCGACGGCGATCTCGCCGCGATCGCCGAGACCCACGGCTTCGGCCGGCGTCTTCGACACGGTTCGCACGGCGGCGGGCAGATCGTAATTCGGCGCCTGCTTCGGCAGCATAAGCGCCGCGAGCAACAGGCTTGCCGGCACATAGTCCGACGACATCAGGTCGAGCAGACCGGCGCGCGCGAGTTCGGCTGTGGCGACGTTGCCGGAATGCGAGCCTCCCCGCACGAGGTTCGGCGCACCCATCATCACCTTGATGCCGTTGGCGTGCAGGCCCTGCGCCGAGGGCACATTGGTCGGAAACTCGGCGATGGCGACCTTGTCGTGTATGGCCTGCTGAACGTGCTCGGCTGTCGTGTCGTCGTGGCTGGCCATGGGCGTGCCGTGCTTTTGCGCCAGCTCGACCAGCCCCTTGTAGTTCTCCGGCGCGTACTTTTCCGAATGCGCGATGCGGCGGGCGAACATTTCGTCCAGCGCGGCCTCGCTCATGCCGCCGCTCTTGCCCTGATAGTATTCGCGCAGCTTCTTCGGGTCCTGGAATTGGCGCTGGCCCGGCGTGTGATCCATCAGCGACAGCAGGCGTACGTCGGGACGGCCGATCAGTTCGGCGGTGTCGATGACGACCTTCGGCATCGGCACTTCGCAGCGCAGATGCAAATAATGATCGACGCGCAGCAGGCCGGCGGCGCGGGCCTTGTCGATGGCGTCGGACAGCATGGCGGCTTGGCCGTCGGCAGCTTCCGCGCCTTCCTCGCGCCAGACCCGCAGCGAATCCAGCACGGTGGTGATGCCGCTGGTGGCGATCTGCGCGTCATAGGACACGACGGCGGAGACAGGGTCCCACTGCACCCTCGGTCGCGGCTGCACATGCGCCTCGAGATGATCGGTGTGCAGTTCGACCAGGCCGGGCAAGAGAAGGTCGCCTTCGGCGTCGGTGCCCTTCTCGGGCGCCTTGCCTTCGCCGATCTCGGCGATGCGGTCACCGTCGAAGGCGACATAACCGCGTTCGATCACGTGGTCGGCGAGAACGATGCGGGCATTTTCAATGATCTCGGACATGATTTGAAGAGCTTCGGATCTCTATGCGGCAGTGGCAAAACGGGTGACGTCGACGGCGACATCGGCGATGTCGTCGCGGACCTGCTCGTCGTGAACGATGGCGACGATGGCGGCGCCGCGGCTTTTGCGCTCGCGCACGATATCGACGACCACGGCGCGGTTTCTCGCGTCGAGCGAGGCGGTCGGCTCATCCAATAGCAGGATCGGGTGTTCGGGCAACAGCCCGCGCGCCAGGTTGATGCGTTGCTGTTCCCCGCCGGAGAAGGTCGCCGGCGGCAGGCTCCACAGTCGCTCCGGCACATTGAAACGGGTGAGCATGGCGGCGGCAGCGGCGGCAGCTTCGGCGGCAATGACACCTTCGGCTATCAGCGGCTCGGCGACGATGTCGAGCGCGGAGACGCGCGGCACCGCGCGCAGGAACTGCGTGACGTAGCCGAGCGCGCGCTGGCGGACGGCGAGGATGCGGCGCGGCGGCGCGGTGGCGAGATCGACCGTGGTATCGCCGTCGCGCACCAGGATGGCGCCCTGGTCGACGCGGTAGTTGCCGTAGATCAGCTTGAGGATCGACGACTTCCCGGCGCCGGACGGACCGGTGAGCACGACGCATTGCCCGGCCTCGGCGGCAAGATTGACATCGCGCAGCACCGGCAGCTTGAGCCCGCCCTGGAGGTGCATGGTGAAGGTCTTGGCGACGTCTTTGAGTTCAAGCGCGGGCATAAATCACACCGGCAAAATCGAGGACACGAGAAGCTGCGTATAAGGCTGATGCGGATCGTCGAGCACCTGATCGGTAAGGCCGGCCTCGATCACTTCGCCGCCTTTCATCACCATGATGCGATTCGACAAAAGCCGCGCCACGGCCAGATCGTGCGTGACGATAATGGCCGCGATGCGCATTTCCGAAACGATGCGGCGCAAAAGGTCGAGCAGGCGCGCCTGCACCGAGACATCGAGACCGCCGGTCGGCTCGTCCATGAAGATGAGGCGCGGCGCGGTGACGAGATTGCGCGCGATCTGCAAACGCTGGCGCATGCCGCCCGAATAAGTGCGCGGCGTGTCGTCGATGCGGTCTTCCGGTATTTCGACGCGGCCGAGCCAGTCGCTCGCGGTGGCGCGGATGCCGGCGTAATTGCGCTGACCGATCGCCATCAGCCGCTCGCCGACATTGCCGCCGGCGGAAACGCCCATGCGCAGGCCGTGCTGCGGGTCCTGGTGCACATAGCCCCAGTCCGTGCGCAGCAGGAAGCGGCGCTCCGGCTCGCTCATATCCCACAGGCTCTGCAGGCCGCCATCGCGCATGCGATAGAGGATGCGCCCGGCGCTCGGCTCGATCTGGGTGGACAGCATTTGCAGCAGCGTCGATTTGCCGGAGCCGGATTCGCCGACCACGGCCATGACCTCGCCCTCGTACAGTTCGAACGAGGCGTCGCGGCAGCCGAGTTGGCGGCCGTAATATTTGGTCAGGCCTTCGGCGATAAGCAGCGGCTTGTCATCTTCAAAAGAAATCATGCGCTTGCCTCGCTGAAGACGACACGGAAGCTGTAGCCGTGGCGTTCGAATCCGATGTTCTCGTAGAAGGCGTGCGCCCGCTCGCGCTTGGCGTTCGACGACAGCACGATCTTGTAGCAGTGCTTCTCTTTGGCCCGCTCCATGGCAAAAGCCATCATGGCGCGGCCGACGCCGCGGCTGTGCAGGGACGGGCCGACCGCGACGTCCTCGACCACCGCCGAGGGCGCGCCGAGATGGCCGAGATTGTCCATGATCAGCAGCGCGAAGGTGCCGACGATGCGACCATCCAGTTCGGCGATATAGAGCGTGTAGTCCGGGTAACGGGCGAAGCGATCGAAGATGCGCTCGGCGTCGATCGCCGGCAGCACGTTGCCGTCATCGAGATCGGGCTGGGCATAGAGCGCGAGTACGCCGGGCAGATCGCGCTTTTCCGCCTCGCGGATGGTGACGGCGTCGATCTCAACCATGGACGGCCTCGTTCTGGTCCGGGACGTGGGCGTGGCCCTCGGCGCGGCGCTGCTCGCAAAAGTCCGTGTCGGAGCAAACGAACATCCGGCCGCCCTTGTCGTCGGTGATGACCTCGTCGAGGTAGGAATGCGTGGCCCCGCACAGTTCGCAGGCGGCGTCGTGCCGATAGGGCTCGAAGGGATGATCCTCGAAGTCGAGCGACTTCACCTTCGTGTAAGGCGGGATGGCGTAGATGCGCTTCTCGCGGCCGGCACCGAACAGTTGCAGTGCTGCGCTGTCTGACAGCTTCGGATTGTCGAATTTCGGAATCGGCGAGGGGTCCATCACATAGCGGCCGCCGACTTCGACCGGGTAGGCATAGGTCGTGGCGATGTGGCCGTGGCGGGCGATATCCTCGTACAGCTTCACATGCATCAGGCCGTATTCGGACAGCGCATGCATGCGCCGCGTCTCGGTCTCGCGCGGCTCGAGGAAGCGCAACGGCTCGGGGATCGGCACCTGATAGACCAGCACCTGATTCTCGGTGAGCGCTGTTTCCGGAATGCGATGGCGCGTCTGGATGACGGTGGCGTCCTCCGTCCGCGTCGTCGTCTCGACGCCGGCGGTCTTGACGAAGAACTTGCGGATCGACACGGCGTTGGTGGTGTCGTCCGAGCCCTGGTCGATGACTTTCAGCGTATCGTCGGGGCCGAGGATCGACGCGGTGACCTGCACACCGCCGGTGCCCCAGCCGTAAGGCATCGGCATTTCACGCGAGGCGAAAGGCACCTGATAGCCGGGAATGGCGATCGCCTTGAGGATCGCGCGCCGGATCATGCGCTTGGTCTGCTCATCGAGATAGGCGAAGTTGTAAACCGGTGCGCTCATTCGGCGGCATCCTGCATCGCAGAATCCTTGGGCGTATCTATCTGCGGATTGGCGGCATGGAATTCGGCCTGCAGTTTGCGCAGCAGGCCAAGTTCGGACTGGAAATCGACATAGTGGGGCAGCTTGAGATGCTCGACGAAGCCGGTCGCCTGCACGTTGTCGGAATGGCTGAGCACGAACTCCTCATCCTGCGCCGGTGAGCCAGTTTCCTCGCCCAGTTCGCGGGCGCGCAGCGATCGATCGACCAGCGCCATGGCCATCGCCTTGCGCTCGCTCTGGCCGAAGACGAGGCCGTAGCCGCGCGTGAAGCACGGGGCGCGGGTGGCGGAGCCGGCGAACTGATTGACCATCTGACATTCCGTCATGAAGATGGTGCCCAGCGGCACGGTAAAGCCCGCATCCTCGGCGAAAAATTCAACGTCGACAGAGCCATAGCGGATCTCGCCGGCGAACGGATGGGTGCGGCCGAAGCCGCGCTGGGTCGAATAGCCGAGCGCCAGCAGGAAACCCTCGTCGCCGCGCGCCAGATTCTGCAGCCGTAGATCGCGGCCCGCCGGAAACGACAGCGGCTCGCGGGTCAGATCGCCAACCTCGCCGGCCGGCGCTTCATCGCCCTCGATCAGGCCGTCATCGGCCAGCAGTTCCGCCACCGAGCGGAACCGCGCGCCATCGGCGGACGCCGTGGCCGGCTCCTCGATCTCGCCGCCGTCGGCGAGCGCGTGGTCGAGCAGGCGGTGGGTGTAGTCGAAGGTCGGGCCGAGCACCTGCCCGCCCGGCAGGTCCTTGAACGTGGCCGAGACGCGCCGGCGTATATCCATACTACCGGTCTCCAGCGGCTCCGACGCGCCGAAGCGCGGCAGCGTGGTGCGGTAGGCGCGCAGCAGAAAGATCGCCTCGATCAGGTCGCCGCGCGCCTGCTTGATGGCGAGCGCGGCGAGCTCGCGGTCGTACAGCGAGCCTTCGGACATCACGCGATCCACCGCGAGCGCGAGCTGGTTGTCGATCTGGTCGAGCGAGATTTCCGGGACGGCGCGGTCGCCGCGCCGCGCGTCGGCGAGCAGCTTGTGGGCGTTGTCGATGGCGCGTTCGCCGCCTTTGACTGCGACATACATATCAGCGTGCCTCCACCGCGACCGAGCGCGGCAGCGCCGCGATGTCGTTGCCGGCGACCAGCACCAGATCGACGCCGCGCGGGAATAGCGCGCGATTCTCTTTCATGCGGACGGCGAAATCGGCGGGCAAAGGCGAGGCCGCGAACTCGCGCGACGCCTTGATGCCGGGGCCACGCAACGTGAACGGCGTCCCGGCGAAGCTCTCGATCTGGACAAGGAGTGTCGTCGAACGGTCCGGATATTCCGCCGTGCCTTGCGAAAACTGCGCCAGCGGCGGCATCGCCGCGGCGTCCGCGATCAAGGCGAAGGCGGCTTCACCCGGCTCGCGCACAATCGGCGCGCCACAGTGGAAGCGTATCCAGTCGGCGACCTTCTTCTCCGCGGCGAAAGCGGCATCGAGCCACAGCGGCGTTTCGTAATCGGCGAGGCTCTGGATCAGCGCGGCGGTCGCGGGCGCGAAGGGCGCCGGCGCGCTGACGCCCCTGAGCTTGCGCAATTCGCCCGGCCGCGCCGTGCAGTCCATCAGCGCGCGGAAGGCGGCCTGGCTCTCATAGGCGGGATCCATACTCCGCTCATTCCCGCGAAAGCGGGAATCCAGGTCTTGCTTCTTTACTTCTGGACCCCCGCCTTCGCGGGGGTGAGCGGCGAATGGGCTAAGGTTGTTCATGTTCAATCCTCCCCGCGCACCAAGGTGAAGAAATCGACCTTGGTCGCCGCCGTGCGGGCGCGCGCGAGATCGGTTTTCTCTTTCTGCTTCCGGCGCAGCGGCGCGAGGATTCGGGTTTCGACCGCCTCGCGCTTGTCCTTGAGTTGCCAAAGCGCGTCGCACAGCGCGACCAGCCGCGCCTTTTCGCGGTCGCGGCCGAGCACATAACCGAAGCCGGTTTCGCCGGACGAGAGTTGCACCGCGGCGCGCGTCACCGTGGCCTCTCCGGCATTGAACGGCGCGCCGCGCGAGCCGATGCGCCCGCGCAGCATCACAAGACCGACCTCGGGGGCGCGCGGTTCCGAATAGGCAAGACCGTCATCCAACTGACGCAGACCGGCGGCAATCTCTTTCGAGTCGGCGCGCGCCAGAACGGCCAGGGCGTCCCGCCGTTTTGCGAGATCGGGCAGGGGGTTGCCGGAGGCTGGGTCAGTGTCGGGCGTCATCCGTTTGCCTCGGGAGCCGGTTTCTGGAAGTTGTCTAGTCGGCTAGACAAGTGCCATTTATAACTTGTCTAGCCGACTAGACAAGTTATAAATGCGCAGCCGTGACGCTGTGATGACAAGGCCGCCATGCTCACACGCACACCCCGGGGTGCTTCCAGAGGATCTTCCGATCGCGACGACCTGCTCGCGCGCGGCGTCATGCTGTGGCGCTGCATTGCCGACGATTTCGAGCAGGCGATTCTCGTCGGCAAGCACGACAACGGTTCGAAACTGCCGGCGGAAAGCGAGATCGCGGCGCGCTACGGCGTCAATCGGCACACGGTGCGCCGCGCCATGGCCGAACTGGCGACGCGCGGCCTGGTGCGCACCGAGCGCGGCAGCGGCACCTTCGTCAAAACCGACAAGCTGAATTATCCGATCAGCCAGCGCATGAAGTTTTCCGAGATCGTGGCCGCCGCCGGCCACGAGGCGGAAGGCCGCCTGCAGGGCCATCGCCACGAAGCGGCGAGCGAGGATGTCGCGCGCGATCTCGGCATCAAGCCGGGCGACGAGGTGGTGCGGCTGGAGATTCTGCGCGCCGCCGATCGGGTGCCGATCTCGGTTTCGACCTCGTGGCTGCCGGCGGACCGCTTCGGCGACGCCGCCAAGATATTCCGCCGCGCGCGCTCGATCACGCGCACGCTCGAGCATTTCGGCGTCAGAAGCTACCGCCGCAAATGGACGCGCATCAGCGCCGGCTTCACCGACGCGGTTGACGCCGGCCGGCTGCGGCTGTCGGTGCACCGGCCGATTCTCATCGCCGAAGGCCTCAACGTCACCGAGGACGATGTGCCGATCATGCTGGCGCGGGCGCGCTTTTCCGCCGACCGCGTGGCATTGATCGTGGAGAGTTGAATGAAGCGGCGCGCGTCACGCGACTGTCATTAACCGGGCGTCTCCAGGCATCATGGCCAGCAAACTTTCCACAACACCGCTTGTCCATCCGACGGCCGAGCTCACACGCACCGCGCTTGGCGTCTATACGGAAGTCGGCGAGCGCACCAAACTGCTCGAGGTCGAACTCGGCGACTACTCCTATGTCGTCAATGACGGCGACATCGCCTACGCGACCATCGGAAAGTTCACCTCGATCGCGGCGATGACCCGGATCAATCCGGGCAATCATCCGATGCACCGCGCCACGCAATCGCATTTTACCTACCGCGCCAGCGCCTATTTTCCCGAAGCCGCCGATGAAGCGGAGTTCTTTGCCTGGCGGCGTTCGTTCCACGTCACCATCGGCCATGACGTGTGGATCGGTCATGGCGCCATCGTGCTGCCCGGCCGCTCCATCGGCACCGGGGCCGTGGTCGGCGCCGGTGCGGTCGTGACCAAGGATATCCCGCCTTACATGATCGCGGTCGGTAATCCGGCGCGCGTGCTGCGGCCGCGCTTTCCGGCGGCGGTCGCTGAGCGCATGATGCGGCTGGCGTGGTGGGACTGGCCGCATGAGAGTCTGGGAGACGCGCTCGCCGATTTCCGCGCGCTCGGCGCCGAGGCGTTTCTCGACAAGTACGATGGAGCGGCGACGCCGGCGCTGCAGGCCGCGGGTTAAGGACAGCAATGCGTATTCAAGGTGGACAGGTTCTGGCCGGCGGCGGCTTCGTCGAGACCGATGTGCAGATGGACGATGGCATGATCGCCTCGGTCGGGGCCGATGGCGGCAACGGCCGCAGCTTCGATGCGCGCGGGCTTTATGTGCTGCCGGGTATTGTCGATATCCACGGCGATGCCTTCGAGCGGCAATTGATGCCGCGGCCCGGCGTCGGCTTTCCCATCGACATCGCCTTGCAGGACAGCGACCGGCAGGCGGTCGCCAACGGCATTACCACGATGTTTCACGGCCTCACCTGGTCGTGGGAGCCGGGCCTGCGCGGCGCCGAGAACGCCCGCGCCGTACTCGGCGCCATCGAGACGCTTCGCCCCACGCTTGGCGCCGATACGCAGTGTCACCTGCGCTACGAGACCTTCAATCTCGATGCCGAGAGCGAAGTGACCGACTGGCTCGGCGCGCGCCGCGTCGGCATGCTCGGCTTCAACGATCACATGCCGAGCGCGGATGCGCCGCCGCGCACGCGCAAGATCGCCGAGATGGCGGCCCGCGCCGGGCTGACGGTCGAGAATTTCAATGCGCTGGTCGAGCGGCTGCGCGGCCGCGCCGGTGACGTGCCGGGTTCGATCGAGCGTCTCGCCAAGGCCGCGAACGCGGGCGCCGTCGCCATGCTCTCGCACGACGACATGTCGCCGGCGCAGCGGCAATGGTTTCGCGCGCTGAATTGCCGCGTCGCCGAATTTCCGGTGAATGTCGAAACCGCCGAGGACGCCACCAGGGCCGGCGACCATGTCGTCATGGGCGCGCCGAACGTGGTGCGCGGCGGCAGCCATATCGGCTGGGTCGCGGCGGCCGACATGATCGCGCGCGGGCTCTGCACCGTGCTGGCGTCGGACTACTATTATCCGGCGCTGCTGCTCGCGGCATTCAGGCTGGCGCAGGACAAGGTGCTGCCGCTCCATCAGGCCTGGGCCTATGTGTCGGAGCATCCGGCGCGTGCGGCCGGTCTTGGCGATCGTGGCGTGATCGCGGCAGGCAAGCGCGCCGACCTCATTCTCGTCGATGGGACCGATGCGCTGCGGCCGAAGACGGTGGCGACCATGGCGAATGGGCGCGTCGTCCATCTGGCCGACAGCAGCCGCCTGCATTGAGTTGGAGTGATCATGGCGGCGCGCTATGCCATCTATTATGTGCCGGCCGCCGACAGCGCGCTCTATCGCTTCGGCGCCGCCGCGCTCGGCTATGACGCCTACAGCGGCAAGGATGTGTCCTATCTCGACGGGGCCGACGCTGCGGTATGGCCGGCGCTGACCCGCGAGCCGCGGGTCTATGGCTTCCACGCCACCATGAAGCCGCCGATGCGGCTCAAGGACGGTGTTGCCGAGGCCGATCTGATGGCCGCGTTTGTTGCGTTTGCCAAGGAACAGGCACCTGTCGATGCCGGGGCACTGGTCGTTCGCGAGTTGAGCTCGTTCATTGCGCTGGTGCCGGCCGAGACTTGCGCGCGGCTCAACCGTCTGGCGGCAGATTGCGTTACCGTCTTCGATGATTTCCGCGCGCTGCCGACCGAACAGGAACTGTCGAAGCGGCTCAAGCCCGGCCTCACCGAGCGCCACATCGAGCATCTGTATCGCTGGGGCTATCCTTACGTGCTCGAGGACTTCCGCTTTCACATGACATTGACCGGCGCGCTGCCGGTGCAGAAGCGGACCGCCGCTTACAAGCTGCTGCGCGGTCAATTCGAGCAGGTGCCCGAGGCCGGTACTTTGACGGTCGATCGCCTGGTCATTTCCCGGCAGGCAGCGCCCGGCGCCCCCTTCGTGGTGGTGCATGAGGCGGCGCTGGGTGGCGGCGGCTAATTCCGCCTGTCATGCCCCGCGAAAGCGAGGCATCCAGCAATCCCTTGAAAGAATTGCGATTACTGGATCGCCCGCTTGCGCGGGCGATGACGGTGTGTGCTGTCGCTCCGCCCTCCGGTGAACACCGGCGAAAACCCCCGCCGCATTCATCCGACTGTCACATGCCGTTGTTAGCGATTGTGACAACGAGGTCAGGAGGGCGCGGCGTGACAACGGAAGCTGTCATCGACGCTATCGGTATTTCCAAATCCTATCAGCGCGGCAAGCCCGTGCTGAACGACGTTTCCATTTCCCTCAGGCGGGGTGAGATGGTGGCGTTGATCGGCGCGTCGGGCTCCGGCAAGTCGACGCTGATCCGCTCGCTGGCCGGGCTCATCCCGATCGACGCGACGCGCGACGGCAGGGACGCCGGCAGCATCAGCGTGCTCGGCCATTCGATCCAGCGCGGCGGCCGCATCAATTGCAGCCGCACGTTGCGCGCGCGCATCGGCGTTATCTTCCAGCAGTTCAATCTGGTGCCGCGGCTGTCGCTGCTGACCAATGTCTGCTTCGGCCTGCTCGGCCGCCTGCCGACCACGCGCGGCACGCTCGGCCGCTTCAGCGACGACGACAAGCGCGTCGCCATGCAGGCGCTGTCGCGCGTCGGTATCGCCGAACATGCGCTGCGCCGCGCCAGCGACCTGTCGGGCGGCCAGCAGCAGCGCGCCGCCATCGCGCGCTCGCTGGTGCAGGGCGCCGAACTGCTCATCGCCGACGAGCCGATCGCGTCGCTCGACCCCATGTCGTCGCGCCGCGTCATGGATCTGATGGCCGACATGAACCGCGATGACGGCCTCACCGTGCTGGTGTCGCTGCATCAGGTCGAATACGCGATGAAATACTGCCCGCGCACCATCGCGCTCAAGGACGGCAAGGTCGCCTATGACGGCCCGTCCAGCGCGCTGACGCCGGCCTTTCTCAACAGCATCTATGGCGCCGAGTCCGAGGAGCTGTTCCTGCCCACGTTCGGCGACGCGGCGGAGCCGAGCCATGGCTCGCACTGGTCCGATCCGCAGGGCGGCATGAACGGCAACATGAACGGCAACGGCCATTGGTCCGATCCGCCGGCGGCTGTCATGCCCGCTGCATCGACGCTGGCTATGACGAGACCGCACATGAAATCCGGACGGTTGCTCGCCTGATCGCGGCATCTGCGTCCGTCCCGATCGACAAGAAACGACTGCAACAGGAGAAGGCATTATGCGCAAGCTAGCCATGCTTGGTACCGCTCTGGCCATCGTCGCGAGCCTCACGGCGACCGCGGCCTCGGCCCAGGAACTCAACTTCGGCATCATCTCGACCGAAGCCTCGGTGAACCAGAAGAAGAACTGGGAGCCCTATCTCGACGCCATGAGCAAGGCGACGGGCCTCAAGATCAACGGCTTCTATGCGTCGGATTATGCCGGCGTGATCGAGGCGATGCGCTTCAACAAGGTGCAGGTCGCCTGGTACGGCAACAAGTCGGCGATGGAAGCGGTCGATCGCTCGAGCGCCGAGGTGTTCGCGCAGACCGTCAGCAAGGACGGCAGCAAGGGTTATTACGCGCACATCCTCGTCAACGCCGACTCGCCGTTCCAGAAGCTCGACGACATTCTCAAATGTGACAAGACGCTGGATTTCGGCATCGGCGATCCGAACTCGACCTCGGGTTTCCTGGTGCCGACGTCGTACATCTTCGCCGCCAAGAGCATCGATCCGAAGCAGTGCTTCAAGACCGTTCGCAATGGCAGCCACCAGGCCAACGCCATGGCGGTCGCCAACAAGCAGATCAACGCCGGCACCAACAATTCGGAAGACCTGCAGCGCCTCGAGAAGAACTCGCCGGAGGACTTCAAGAAGGTCCGCATCATCTGGACCTCGCCGATCATCCCGCTCGACCCGATCACCTGGCGCAAGGACCTCGACCCGGCCGTCAAGACCAAGCTCTATACGTTCCTGCTGAGCTATGGCCGCGTCGGCACCCCGGACGAGATCAAGAGCGCGAAGGAAGTGCTCGCCAACCTCGTGTGGTCGCCGATGAATCCGTCGAACGACAACCAGCTCCTGCCGATCCGCATCCTCGAGGCCAACCGCTCGCTGATGAAGATCAAGTCGGACGACAAGCTGACCGCCGAGCAGAAGGCCGAGCAGAGCAAGCCGCTCATGGCCGAGATCGAGAAGCTGCAGGCCGCCACCGCGAAGGCCGAAACCGCGCCCTTCAAGGCGCAGCTCGCCGCCTTCGTCGAGGCCGACAAGGCCGGCGACCAGGCCAAGCTGAAGAAGATGATCGCCGAGTTCGCCGCCGCCGCGGCGAACACGCCGACCAACTAGACTGAGCACCGGGCGCCGATCCTCGCGGGTTGGCGCCCGTCTCGTATCAACGCCAGCCCGCGGAACCCATGACCGACGCCACCGCCCACCTGACCGGCAAGCTCGCCCCGGACATTGCCGTGCCGCGGCAGTCGTGGTCGCACCGCCTCAGGGGCTGGGCTATCTGGCTGTTCATCTTCGCGCTGCTGGCGTGGAGCTGGTCGCCGTCGGAGATGTTCCGCGTCACCGCGCTGTTCACCGACTGGCGCAACATGGCGGAGTTCGGCAAGGCGTTCTTCTCGCCGAACTTCCACGACTGGCGGCAATACGTCAGCGACATGGTGGTGACGATCCAGATCGCCATCTGGGGCACGGCGCTGGCGGTCGTCTTCGGCATTCCGTTCTCGATCCTGTGCTCGTCGAACATTGCGCCGCAGTGGATCGTACAGCCGGTGCGCCGCCTGATGGACGCCTGCCGCGCCATCAACGAGATCGTGTTCGCGCTGCTGTTCGTCGTCGCCGTCGGCCTCGGCCCGTTCGCCGGCGTGATGGCGCTGTTCATCCACAACCTCGGCATCTTCGCCAAATTGTTCTCGGAGGCCGTCGAGGCGGTCGATCCGCGCCCCGTCGAGGGCATTCGCGTCACCGGCGCGATCAAGGTGCAGGAAGTGACCTTCGGCGTCATTCCGCAGGTGATGCCGATGTGGAGTTCATTGACGCTGTATCGCCTGGAAACCAATGTGCGCTCGGCGACCACGCTCGGCATTGTCGGCGCCGGCGGCATCGGCCAGACCTTGTATGAAAGCATTCGCAGCTTTCACTACGGCGACACCGCCGCGCAGATCATCATCGTCGTGCTGACGGTCATGGTGCTCGACATGGTCAGTTCCCGTATCCGCGCCACGTTGGTGTGATCGGCGCGAAAGAGCGCGAAAACGTCGCTGTCATAAAACTGTCACATGAATTCCGGTTCCACCCGCGGCGGAACCCGAGAAAATCAACAACGGCATCAGAGTGTTAATTTGCCGCTTGGGGACGTCATTGACGGTCGCCCGGCACTCGGTACGCTCCCATCATCTACGGGGTCGGTGGCCAGAAGCCCGCGCGATTTTGGCGGCGCAGTACGAACGGCGAGTGCGACATGTCGAAGAAGAAAGACGAAACCATCAAGGCCTTGAAGAAGAAGCTGAAGAAGCTCAAGGCCGAAGTCGAGGCGCTGAAAGCCGGCGGGCGGACGAAAGACAAGCCCGCCAAATCCGCGGAGGCGGCAAAGAGCGCCAAAGCCGGGAAGGCCGGCAAGGACAAGAAGTCCGAAAAACTCGGCAAGAAACACAAGGCCGAGAAGAAGCAGGTAAAGAAGGCTGACAGCAGTCCCACCAAGACCGCCAAGGCCGCGCCCGCCAAACCCGAGCCGATGAAGATCGTCTCCAGCGAGCCGACGCCGCTGCCGCCGCCAGCCCGCATCGTTTCGGGCTGACGGCTTCTCATCGACGGCTTTAGCTGGCCAATGCCGGCGTCAGTTGCTGACGCCGCCGCTGCAGCATGACGACACCGGCGAGCAGGACCAGCGCAGGGACAAACAGCCAGAAGCGGCTTGGGCGCTGCGCGGGCACCAGCACAGCGGTGATTTCGTCACCGGCTGCCAGCCCGTATTTCGTCGCCTGGCTGCCGAACCGGACATTACCGATCTGCGTACGGTCGCCGAGCGTGCTGACGTTGAGGCCGACAGCGCGCAAACGCTCCGCTCCGGTGGCACCTTCGCGCAATGCCAGCCGCACGACCTTGTCGACATCGTCACCGGCGCGCGTCTGGCTCTTGGCGCGGAAGCGGATGGTCGAGCCGAGCGGCACGTCACCCGCGACCTGCACGAGATCGGCAGCAGGCCGTGTCACGAACGGATCGGCGAGCTGATCGAGCCAGAAGCCCGGGCGGAACAAGGTGAAGCACACCAGCAACAGCGCCACGGTTTCGTACCAGCGGCTCCGGGTGAGCAGCCAGCCTTGCGTACCGGCGACGAAGCAGCCCATGGCGATCGCCGACGTCGTGACCACCAAAGCCAGCTCGACCCAACTCTCGATGTCGATGAGCAGAAGCTGCGTGTTGAAGATGAAGATGAACGGCAGCAGCGCGGTGCGGATCTCGTAGCGGAAGGCCTGCACGCCGGTCTTCACCGGATCGGCACCGGATATGGCCGCGGCTGCGTAGGCGGCGAGGCCGACCGGCGGCGTCACGTCGGCCATGAGGCCGAAGTAGAACACGAACATGTGCACGGCGATGAGCGGCACCGCCAGATCATTCTGCGCCGCCAGTTCGACCAGAACGGGCGCCATCAGCGTGGCGACCACGACGTAGCTCGCTGTCGTCGGCATGCCCATGCCGAGAATGAGGCATATGGCGGCTGTCATCAACAGCATGATCATGAGATTGCCGCCCGAGACCGCCTCGACGATCTCCGTCATGACGAGGCCGACGCCGGTCAGCGCCACGGTGCCGACGATGATGCCCGCCGCCGCGGTGGCAATGCCAACCGAGGTCATGTTGCGCGAGGCGCCCTGGAACGCTTCGATCAGATCGTCGAAGCCTTCGCGTACGCGCGCGGCGTAGGCGTGCTCGTTGCGGAAGAAGGCCAGCAGAGGTCGCTGCGTTACCATGATGAAGATCAGCAGCGCCGTGCCCCAGAAAGCCGACAGGCCGGGCGACAGCTCTTCGACCATCAGGCACCAGATCAGCACGACCACGGGAAGCAGATAGTGCAGGCCCGTGTTCGCCGTGGCGTAGAAGTCCGGAACCTTGATGATGGCCTTCTTCAGGTCATCGGCCGGCAGGTCGGGATGCGTCGCCTTGTAGCGGATCAGCCCGATATAGGCCGCGAGCAGGGCAATGCCGAGAACCCAGGACGCGGCCTCGCCGAACAGGGTCTTGGTCCAGCCGATGCCGTAATAGATCAGGCCACTGAGGATGACGATGCCGCAGATGGTCATCAGCGCGCGGAACAGCGCATGATGCACCGGGCCGGTCGAGGCGCGCGGCAGGCCGCGCATATGGGCTTTGGCCGCTTCGATATCGACGATGTAGAACAAGGCGGCGTAGGTGAGGATGGCCGGCAGGAAGGCGTGCTTCACCACTTCGGCGTAGGTGATGCCGACATACTCGGCGATCAGGAACGCCGCGGCGCCCATCACCGGCGGCATGATCTGACCATTGACGCCGGCGGCGCTCTCGATGGCGCCGGCCTTTACCGCGGTGTAGCCGACGCGCTTCATCAGCGGGATGGTGAAAGTGCCGGTCGTCACGGTGTTGGCGATCGACGAGCCGGAGATCATGCCGGTGAGGCCCGAAGCGACCACGCCTGCCTTGGCCGGACCACCGCGGAACGTGCCGAGCATGGCGAAGGCGAGCTGGATGAAGTAATTGCCCGCGCCGGCGCGCTCCAGAAGGCTGCCGAACAGCACGAACAGGAACACCACGCTGGTCGAGACGCCGAGTGCGACGCCGAAGATGCCTTCCGACGTCAGCCACATCTGCGAGGAGGCGCGGGCGAGCGAGGCCCCTTTGTGCGCCAGCAGGCCCGGCAGCCAGGGGCCGGCGAAGATGTAGCTCAGCATGATGGCGGCGATGATCGCGAGCGCCGGGCCGACGGCGCGGCGGGCGGCCTCGAGCAGGCAGAGCACGCCGATGACCGAGACGACGATGTCCGTCGTTGTCGGCAGGCCGGGTCGCAACGCGATGGCGTCGTAGAATACCAGAAGATAGAGCGTGGCGCCGACCGACAGCAGCGCCAGGATCCAGTCGCCGACCGGAATCGTGTCGCGCGACGACGCCTTGAAAGCCGGGAAGGTCGAGAACACGAGCATGAAGGCGAAGGCAAGGTGGACGATGCGCGCCTTGCCATCATTGATGACGCCGAAATTGAAGGTGTAGGGCAGCGGCGAGGCGTACCAGAGCTGGAACAGCGCCCAGGCGAGCGCGATGCCGAAGATCAGCTTCTTGTTGAAGCCCGCGGCCTTGCGTCCGCCGGTGTCGGCTTCCGCGACCATGGCCTCAAGCTGTTCGCGCGTCGCGCCCGATTGATTAGCGTCCGTCATCAAGTATCCCCTCAGCGCGAGTCATCGCAATAGAAGTTGCGCGGCGTTGCTGCCGTCTGTGCTTTGAAAACGAGTGTGGCCTGTGGCCATCCTGTCCGGGCAGGATTGCGAAATGCGGTATCCGCCTTTCGCGATCACGCTCGAACGTAACAGGGGCGGCTCTGGGCCGCCCCTGTCCGGTGCTGGAATTACATCCAGCCCTTTTCCTTGTAGTACTTCACGGCGCCCGGATGCAGCGGAGCCGACAGACCGTCTTTGAGCATCTTCTTCGGGTCGAGGTTGGCGAAGGCCGGGTGCAGCTTCTTGAACTCTTCGAAGTTCTCGAACACCGCCTTGGTCATCGCGTAGACGGTGGCTTCCGGCACCTTGGCCGAGGTCACGACGGTTGCGAGCACGCCGTAGGTCTCGGTCGGGTTCGGGTTGCCGGCATACATGCCGCCCGGGATGGTCGCCTTGGCGTAGTACGGATACTCCTTGAGCAGCGCGTCGACCGCCGGACCGGTGACCGAGATCAGCTTGGCGCCGCAAGCGGTGGTCGGATCCTGGATGGCAGCCGACGGATGACCAACGCCGTAATAGAAGCCGTCGATCTTGTTGTCGCAAAGCGCGGTGCCCTGCTCGTCGGCCTTCAGCTCGGCGGCCAGCGAGAAGTCAGACAGCTTCCAGTTCAGCTTGCCGAGGAGCTGCTCCATCGAGGCGCGGGTGCCCGAGCCCGGATTGCCGACATTGAAGCGCTTGCCCTTGAAGTCCTCGAACTTGGTCACGCCGGCTTCCTTGCGGGCCAGAACCGTGAACGGCTCCGGATGCACCGAGAACACGGCGCGCAGGTCGGCATCGGCCTTGTCCTTGAACTGGGCCTCGCCCTTGGCGGCATTGAACTGCACGTCCGACTGCGTCAGGCCGAACTCCAGCTCGCCCGACTTGATGGCGTTGACGTTGAACACCGAACCGCCGGTCGATTCCACCGAGCAGCGAATGCCGGTGGTGGCGCGATCCTTGTTCATGAGACGGCACACCGCGCCACCGACCGCGTAGTAAACGCCGGTCACGCCGCCGGTGCCGACGGTGACGAATTTCTGCTGCGCGAGCGCCGGCGAACCGGTGAGCATCGCAATGAGGCCGGCCGCGGCAACGCCGCCGGTCAATGTCATCTTGTTCATTTCAAATCCCTCCAACCTGGTTTCAAGTTACGCAACGTTCGATGTCGTGGACCCTTGTGGTGGGTCCATCATCACGCATTCCGGCACGACGCCGCAATGCGTATTCTTTGGCGCCCGTTACTACGAACCGATGGCGGCGTCGACTGCCTCGCCCAATCTTTCGACGATTTGATCGATCGTATCATTGTTGCTGATGAATGGCGGGGCCATCAGGACGTGATCGCCGCTCTTGCCGTCCTTGGTTCCACCCATCGGGTAAACCATGAGGCCGCGCTCCATGGCTTCCTGTTTGATGCGCGCGTGCAATTTGCGCGCCGGATCGAAAGGTTCCTTGGTGCCGCGATCGGCGACGATCTCGATGCCTTGAAACAATCCACGCCCGCGCACATCCCCGACGAAAGGATGATTGCCGAAGCGCTCCTGCAACCGGCGCGACAGCCGCGCGCCCTGGGTCTTGACGTTGGCGAGAAGATTGTCGCGGCGGATGACGCGCTGCACCGCGAGCGCCGCGGCGCAGGCCAGCGGATGGCCGGTGTAAGTGTGGCTGTGCTGAAACGCGCCCGAGCCCCTGGCGATGATATCGAAGATCCTGCTGCTCAGCATCAGCGCGCCGATCGGCATGAAGCCGCCGCCGAGACCCTTGGCGATGGCCATCAGGTCCGGCGCGACGCCGTCCTGTTCGCAGGCGTGCAAGGTGCCGGTGCGGCCCATGCCGCACATGACTTCGTCGAGGATCAGCAGCACGCCGTATTTATCGCAGATCTGGCGCACGCGCCTGAAATAGCCGGGCACGGGGGGCACCGCGCCGAGCGTGGCGCCGACCACGGTCTCGGCGATGAAGGCGAGCACATTGTCGCCGCCGAGTTCGTTGATCTTGTCTTCCAGCTCCTGCGCCAGCCTTTCGCCATAGGCTTCCGGCGTTTCCGTCGCGAGGCGGTCGCGATACTCGTAAACCGGCGAGACATGGCGCGTCTCGATCAGCAGCGGCGAGAAATCGCGCTTGGCGGAGGGGCGGCCGCCGATCGCCAGCGCGCCGAAGGTGATGCCGTGATAGCTCTGGCGCCGCGCGATCAGATGGCGGCGCTGCGGCTGGCCGCTTTCAACCGCGCTCTGCCGCGCCAGCTTGATCGCCGCTTCGATGGCTTCCGAGCCGCCGCTGACGAAGAAAGTGTGGTCGAGACCCGCGGGTGCGTTGGCGGCGAGTTCGTCCGCCAGTTCCTCGAGCACCGGCGTGGTGAAGAAGCTGGTGTGCGCGAACTCGATCTTGTCGAGCTGCGCCTTCATGGCGTCGATGACGTCGCGATGGCCATGGCCGAGGCAGGACACCGCGGCGCCGCCGGAAGCGTCGATATATTGCTTGCCGGTGGAATCGGTGATGTGAACGCCTTCGCCGCGCACGGCGACCGGATAGTCCTTGCCAATCTGGCGATGCAATACGTGAGTCATTAACGGCTTCCTGAAGCGAGTGCGGCGTTTTTGTCGGCGAAGAGGGCGATGGGCGAGCGGCGCAGATGCGCCATCAGCCGCTGGACGGCGGGGCCGGCGCGCGCGCGATCGCAGAACGCATAGATGGTGAAGGGCGCCGACCAGCGATTGTCGCCGGCGGCCTTGATTCTGCCCTCGGCGACGGCCTCGGTGGCGGCCGATTCCGGCAGCCAGCCGATGCCATGGCCGGCGACGATCATGTTGTGCAAGGCGCTGGCGAGATCGGATTCGAAGGCCTTGAAGGAATGCACCGGCGCGGGCGCCGACTGCATGATGAGATCGGCCATGCGGCCCATAAAGGTGCTGGTCGAATAGTTCAGCAGCGGGAACGGCGCCTTCGCCGTGCCGGGCAGTTTGTAGGCGGGCTGGCCGTTCTTCACCGCGACGTAAGGCCGGAACCATTCGCTGGCGATGGCGACGCGCTCGTAATGATCGGGATCGAGGAAGATCGGCTGCTGCGCGTGATGGAAGACGAGCAGCACGTCGGCGAGGCCCGCAACATGCGCCGTCACCGCGTCATGCACATTGCTGGCGAGCAGCCGGCAGCCCGACGCGCCGGTGACCGGCTGCCATTCGCTCCACCATGCCGGAAAGCGCGAGATCGCCAGCGAGTGCGGCAGCGCGAAGGTGACGACCTCCTGGCCGACTTCCGGATCGTCGTTGATGCCGGAGCGCGCATCGACCATCTGCTGGATGATGTCGGCGGCGGTGCGGCGGAAGCGCTCGCCCGCGGGCGTCAGCTTGGTCGGATAGCAGGAGCGGTCGATCAGTTCGACGCCGAGCCAGGACTCCAGTTGCTGGATGCGGCGGCTGAAGGCCGGCTGCGAGGAGTGACGCGTCGCCGCGGCTTCGGTGAAGTTGCTCACCTCCGCCAGACTCAAGAAGTCCTGCAGCCAACGAAAATCCATACGCACCCCTGACGCCCGCCGACGATAATCGGCCTTGGCCCAACTAATCATGCAAATTTTGCATGATGGCAAGGGCCCGCGGGGCGTAGGGTTGCGCCGCAACAGAAAGTACGGCGGAACCGATGAAAATTGGCGTTCTGGGCGCGGGGGTGGTCGGCCTGACCACGGCCTGGCGGCTCTCCGAGGCAGGGCACGACGTGGTGCTGATCGACCGGGCGGCGGGCCCGGCGGCCGGCGCCAGCGGCGCCAATGGCGCGCAGCTTTCCTACCGCTACGTCGCGCCGATGGCGTCGCCGAAGATGCTGTTCCAACTGCCGGGCCTGCTGCTGCCGGGCGAGAACGCCATCAAGGTCTCGTTCACTCCCGAACTGGTCGGCTGGGGCCTGCGTTTTCTCACGGCCTGCACCGGCGCACAGGTGGCGCGCACCACCGCCGCGCAACTGGCGCTGGCCGAACTGAGCCGGCTGGAGCTGGAGCATCTGCTCGGCAAGGTGCCGCTCGACTTCGGCCTGCGCACCGCCGGCAAGCTGGTGATCTTCCGCAAGGCTGCCGACTTCGCCGCGGCGACGCCGGGCGAGGACGAGGCGGCCGAACTGCTCGGGCCGGACGAATGCCGCGCGCTGGAGCCGGGCCTGACGCTGAAGACCAGCGAGTTTTACGGTGGCCTCTACACGCCGTCGGAGCAGGTCGGCGACTGCACCGCGTTTTGTGAGCAGCTCTTCGTCAAACTGAAAGAGAGTAACCGCGTCGAGGTGCGGATGAACACCGCGATCGGCCGGCCGGTGGTCAGGAACGGCCGCATGACCGGCATTGAGACCGACCATGGCCCCGTGGAGGCCGATCTGTTCGTGCTGTCACTCGGCTCCGGCGCGCGTGCTTTCGCCAAGTCCTGCGGCTTCAATTTGCCGATCTATCCGGTGAAGGGGCATTCCATCACCGTCGCGGATGACGTCGCGTCGCCGCTCAAGCACAGCGTCACCGATTACAGCCGCAAGATCGTCTATGCGCCGCTGCCGGGCGCGACACGCATTGCCGGCTTCGCCGACTTTCAGGGCTACGACACGACGCCGGTGCCATCGCGCATCGCGCAATTGAAGGAAGCGGCGGCGGATACGTTCGATATTGCCGCGCAGGGCGAGGTCGAACCGTGGGCCGGACTGCGGCCGATGACGCCGGACAGCAAGCCCGTGATCGGGCCGTCGCCGCTCGATGGACTTTTTCTCAACACCGGGCAGGGCATGCTCGGCTGGACGCTCGCCTGCGGCAGCGCACGGCTGACCGCCGATCTCATCGACGGCAAGCCGCCGGCGTGTCCGAGTGAGCCGTTCGACGTGCGGCGGTTTCAATGATGCTGTCATTCCGGGGCGCGGCCGAAAGGCCATAGTGCGTCGAAGACGCGCGTTAACGCTTTTATGGTGGCGCCCCGGAATGACGAGGTTCACTCCCCCGCCAGTTCCTCGCGCATCATTTCCAACTCGATCCACTGGTCTTCAGCGGTGGCGAGCTTGCGCTGGGTTTCGCCAAGATCCTTGGTGATCTTGTCGAAGGCGTCGCGGTCGCGAACATAGAGCTGCGGATCGTTGAGCTTGTCCTGCAATTCGCTGGTCTTGGCCTGCAGCGTTTCGATGGTCTTCGGCAGAGTCTCAAGCGCGTGCTTGTGCTTGAAGCTCATTTTCGGCCTCGACGCCGATTTGTCGGCGGCCGGCCTTGCCGCCTTCACCGCTTCGGATTTCGGCTCGTCCTTCGGCGCGTTGCGCGCGAGGTCCTCGCCGCGCTGCTTGAGCATGTCGGAATAGCCGCCGGCATACTCGGTCCAGCGGCCGTCGCCTTCCGGCACGATCACGCCCGAGACGAGGCGATCGAGGAAATCGCGGTCGTGGCTGATCAGCAGCACGGTGCCGGGATAATCGCTGATCGTTTCTTCCAGAACGTCGAGCGTTTCCATGTCGAGATCGTTGGTCGGCTCGTCGAGCACCAGAACGTTCGAGGGTTGCGCCAGCGCCTGCGCCAGCATCAGGCGGCCGCGTTCGCCGCCCGACAGCTTGTCGAGCGGCGTGCGTGCCTGCTCCGGCGAGAACAGGAAGTCTTTCATGTAGCCGATAACGTGCTTCGGCGTGCCGTTGACCATCACGGTCTCGCCGGCGCCGCCGGTTAATGCCTCGGCGACGGTGGTGTCCGGGTTGAGGCTGTCGCGATGCTGGTTGAGCGTGGCGATGGCGAGATTGGCGCCGAGCTTGACGGTGCCGGAATCCGGCGCGTCGGCGCCGGTCAGCAGATTGATCAAGGTCGTCTTGCCGGTGCCGTTCGGCCCGACAATGCCGATGCGGTCGCCACGCGCCACGCGCAACGAGAAATCCGTCACGATGGGCCGCTCGCCATAATTCTTCGAGATGTTCTTGGCCTCGATGACGAGGGCGCCGGACTGCTGCGCGCTGCCAGCCGTGATGGCCGCGGCGCCGGCAGTGCCGCGATAGCTGCGGCGTTGTTCGCGCAAGGCGGCCAGTTCGCCGACGCGGCGCATGTTGCGCTTGCGCCGCGCGGTGACGCCGTAGCGCATCCAGTGTTCTTCGGCGGCGATCTTGCGATCGAGCTTGTGCTGGTTGCGCTCTTCTTCGGCCAGCACCTGATCGCGCCATTCCTCGAAGAAGGCAAAGCCCTTGTCGAGCCGGCGGGTAAAGCCGCGGTCGAGCCACACCGTGGTGCGCGTGAGGTTCGACAAGAAGCGCCGGTCATGGCTGATGACGACCAGCGCGGTGCGGCGCGCGGCCAGATCGCGCTCCAGCCACTCGATGGTCGGCAGATCGAGATGGTTGGTCGGCTCGTCGAGCATCAGGATGTCGGGATCGGACGCCAGCGCGTAAGCGAGCGACACGCGCCGCGCCTCGCCGCCGGACAGATGCGATGGGTCCTCCTGGCCGGTGAGGCCAAGCTCTTCGAGCAGATGCCGCGCGATATAGGCGTCGTCCGTGGGCTTCAGCCCGCTTTCGACATAAGACAACGCGGTGGTATGGCCGCCGAAATCCGGCTCCTGCGACAGGTAGCGCACCAGAGCGCCCGGCTGCACGAACACTGTGCCGCCGTCCGGCTCGACCAGCCCGGCGGCGATTTTGAGCAAGGTCGATTTGCCCGAGCCATTGCGGCCGACCAGCGACACGCGCTCGCCGGTCGAGACCGACAGGTCGGCGCCGCCGAGGAGCGGTGTGCCGCCGAAGGTGAGCTTGATGCCGGTGAGTTGCAGAAGGGGAGGAGGCGCCATGGCCTCTCGCTACAGGGCGGGCGCGCGCAGGTCAAAGTATCCCTGAGAAGCGTCCAGAGCCGAATATTCTATTGATATCCCAGCGGCTTGCCGCCCACGTTCAGGTCTTGCGGATCCGGAAGGTCAGCAGGTCACGCCCCTGTTCCTTGCCGGTTTCCCGGGCCTCCAGCGTATCGCCGGTCTGGCGCAACAGATTGGGGATGTCGATGGCGGCCATCGGATCGGTGCATTCGGCGATCACGACATCGCCGGACTGCAGGGTCGTCAGCATCTTCTTCACACGCAGCGTCGGCAGCGGGCATTTGAGACCGCGCAGGTTCATGATCTTTTCAGCCAAGGTTCGGCTCCTGTTGCCGCCGCCGCTGCGCTAGAGTGCCGTTCTCAATCGCACAAGGGAACGATCAGGGGAATATGGCCGCAGCTTCCGAGACCCTCCAGACGATTTCGAAGCTGACGCCATTGTCCGAAGTCACGGCCATGGTCGATCTCCGCGTCAAGCCGGTGACGCCGCGCACGCTGGACGTTGCCGCCGCGGCCGGCCGCGCGCTCGCGGTCGACGCCATGGGCCCGGCGCGGCCGTCGTCTTCACTGGCGCTCGTCGATGGCTGGGCGCTCTCGGCCGATGCCACGCTTGGCGCCGGGCCCTATGCGCCGATCCCCTTGATCCATCCGCCGCAGCGGATCGAAGCCGGCCAGGTGCTGCCGCCGGATGCCGACGGTGTCGCGCCGTTCGACGTGGTCGCGGTGAAGAACGGTTTCGCCGAAGCGCTCGCCACCATCAATCCCGGCGACGGCGTGCTGCCGGCCGGCGGCGACAACGATCCCGCCATTCCGCTGCGCCGCGCCGGCGAGCGCCTGCGCATGACCGATCTTGCCGCCTTCGCCGCGGTCGGCCTGTCGCGCATCGCCGTGCGCGAGCCGCGCATCCGCGTGCTGCCGCTCCGCGGCACCACCATCGTCAGCGCCGCGGCGCGGCTGCTGGCCAGCGACATCGAACGTCGCGGAGGCGCCGCAAAGCTCGACGATCCGGCGCGCGATCTCGGCACAGTGCTCGCTTCCGAAACCGCCGACGCGATTGTCGTCATCGGCGGCACCGGGTCCGGCCGCAACGACAACAGCGTTCACACCATGGCGCGTGACTGCGAACTCGCAGTGCATGGCATGGCAATCACGCCGGGCGAGACTGCCGCGCTTGGTTTCGCCGGGCCGCGGGTGCTGCTGCTGTTGCCGGGACGGCTCGATGCAGCGCTGAGCGTATGGCTTACGGTCGGCCGGCGCATTCAGGACCGGCTGGCCGGCGTGCCGGGCGGCGAACGCCAGCCGTATAAAATTCTCACTTTGTCGCGCAAGGTGTCGTCCACCGTAGGCCTTGCCGAGGTCGTGCCGGTGCGCCGCGTGCAGGATACGGTCGAGCCGCTGGCGTCCAGGTATCTGCCGCTGTCGGCGCTGACACGATCGGATGGCTGGATCATGGTGCCGGCGGAAAGCGAAGGCTACGCGGAGGGCACCACGGTGCAGGTGAGGCCGTGGCCATGAGCGCGACCGGAACCGGCACGGCGGCCGACAATGATCTGATCGCGCGCGTTCGCGCGGCAGCGCGGCAGGAGCAGTTCCTCGAAGTCATTTCCGCCGAGGAAGCGCGGGCGCGGTTCGAGGCGCATATCGAGCTTAAGCCGCTTGATGCGGAGCGCGTCACGCTGGCGCAAGCGCTGACGCGTGTTCTCGCCCATGATGTCGTCGCCGCGGTCGATGCGCCGCCGTTCGACCGTGCCAATGTCGATGGCTTTGCGCTGCGCGCCGCCGACACCATTGGCGCCAGCGATATGGCGGCGAAGCTCCTGACCCTGAATGCTGAAGTGATCGCCTGCGGCGACAGCCCGGCAATCGAGGTGAAACCCGGCACCGCAACCACCATCGCCACCGGCGGCGTGGTGCCGCGCGGCGCCGATGCGGTGGTCATGGTCGAGCACACCGAATTGAACGGCGAGGGAGCGCCGCGCATCGAATTGCGCCGCGCGGCCACGCCGGGACAATTCATCTCGTATGCCGGCTCCGACATTGCCCGCGGCGAAACGTTGCTGCGCAAAGGCGCGCGCATCGGCTCGCGCGAGATCGGCATGCTGGCCGCGAGCGGGCTCGCGCATGTCGATGTCGTGCGGCGGCCGCGCGTCGCGGTGATCTCGACCGGCGACGAGTTGGTGCCGCCGGGCGAGCCGCTCAAACCCGCCGGCATCTACGATTCCAACGGCGCCATCATCGCTGCGGCGGTGGTCGAGGCGGGCGGCGAAGCGGTACCGTTCGGCGCCGTGGCGGATGACCAGACGGCGCTCGACAAGGCCGTGCGGGAAGCGCTGGCCTCATGCCACATGGTGGTGCTGTCGGCCGGCACATCGAAAGGCGCCGGCGATCTGTCATATGCCGCGGTGGCTGCGCTCGGCGCGCCCGGCATTCTCGTGCATGGCGTCGCGCTCAAGCCGGGCAAGCCGTTGTGCCTCGGTGTCGCCGGCAAAATTCCATTCGCCGTGTTGCCCGGTTTCCCGACCTCGGCGATCTTCACCTTTCATGCCTTCATCGCGCCGGTGATCCGCGCGCTCGCCGGCCTGCCGCCGGAAGCGGCGCAAACCATCGAGGCGCGCGTGCCGGTGCGCATTGCCTCCGAGCTTGGCCGCAAGGAGTTCGTGCTGGTGTCGCTGGTCGACGGCGAGGACGGGCCGGTGGCGTTCCCGACCGGCAAGGGCTCCGGCGCGGTCACGAGCTTTTCGCAGGCCGATGGCTTTATCGAGATCGATGCACTGGCGAGTGCGCTCGACGCCGATGCGCGTGCTCAGGTGACGCTGATCGGCGCCGGCGCCGCCGCGCCCGACGTCACCATCATGGGCAGCCATGATGTCGCGCTCGACGTCGTGGTCGGCGCGCTGGCCGAACGCGGCTTCACGGCGCGCACGCTGGCGGTCGGCAGCCTCGGCGGGGTCGCGGCGATCACGCGCGGCCAATGCGACATCGCGCCGGTGCATCTCATCGATCCGCGCAGCGGCGACTATAATGTGCACCTCGTCACACCCGAATTGTCGCTGGTGCGCGGTTGGACCCGTATGCAAGGCATCGTCTTCCGAAATGGCGATGGCCGCTTCGAGAGCCGGAGCGCGGCCGAGGCGATCAAGGTGGCGCTGGCCGGTAGCGGCATCCTGATGGTCAACCGCAATGCCGGCGCCGGCACCCGCGTTCTGATCGACCGGCTGCTCGGTGGCGCCCGGCCGCCGGGCTACGCCAACCAGCCGAAGTCGCACAACGCCGTCGCCGCCGCGATCGCCCAGGGCCGCGCCGACTGGGGCGTCGCCATCGAGCCGGTGGCGACAATGTACGGCCTCGGCTTCATTCCGGTGGCGCCGGAACATTATGACTTTCTGGTGCGCGAAAGCCGCAAGGCCCGCCCGGCGCTCCAGGCCTTTCTCGCCGCGTTGCGGGACGAGGCGACGCGGGCGCGCATCCGCGCCATCGGCATGGAACTGGCAGGCTAGGCTCCCGTCACGAATCCGTGCTGCAGCCCCGCACTATTGACCCTCCGGCGAGCCGCACGGTATTTTTATGAACTCACGGAAATCGTGGCACGTCGGATGGCCCGACGCCAAGGAACGGGCGCCCGGGCGCAATTCGCAAATGTCGGAACGCGGACTTCTCGAGGCCATTCGTGCCGCCGGTGGCGTCACCGAACTGGCGCGCCGTATCGGCATCTCCCAGCCCTCGGTGTCGAACTGGACGCGCGTGCCGGCCAATCGCGTCATCTCCGTGGAGACGGTGACCGGGGTGGACCGGTCCATCCTGCGGCCCGATCTTTATGCCGCGGCGGACGGGCCCGACGACATCGACATCATGCGCGACCGCGAGCACGCCATCATCGGCGCGCGCTTCAAATCGACGATGCGGATCGTCGGTCTCGCCGGCTGGAGCGGCTCGGGCAAGACCACGCTCGTCACCAAGCTCATCCCGGTCCTGAAGGCGCGCGGCCTCAGCGTCTCGACGCTCAAGCACGCGCATCACGGTTTCGATCTCGACAAGCCGGGCAAGGACAGCTTCATGCACCGCGAGGCCGGCGCCACCGAGGTGATCATCGCCTCGGCGAACCGCTGGGCGATGCTGCACGAACTGCGCGAGGAAGAAGAGTGGGACATGCTCGACCTCGTGGCCAAGCTGTCGCCGGTCGATCTCGTGCTGGTCGAGGGCTTCAAGCGCGACGCGTTCCCGAAAGTGGAAGTGCACCGCGCGGCCAACGAAAAGCCGTTGTTGTATCCGAACGATCCCTACATCGCCGCCATCGCGGCGGATATCGCTCTGCCGCAGGTCAAGCTGCCTGTGGTCGATCTCAACGATGTCGAGGCGATCGCCGACCTGCTGCTCAAGCACGCCGCCACCGTCGGCGACGTCGAACGGGCGATGGCCGGCTAGAACGGCGCACCGCTCGCGCATGCGGGAGAACTCATGGCGCAACTGACCGACGACTGCTTCGCTTTCTCCGGCGCGCTGCTGCCGCTGCCGGAGATGGAACGTCTGATCGCCGAGCGCATCACGCCGGTGACCGACACCGAACGCGTGCCGCTGCGCGGCGCGCGTGGCCGTGTCATTGCGGCCGACATCAAGGCGCCGCTCGATCTGCCGCCGTTCGATAATTCGGCGGTCGATGGCTATGCCGTGCGCCATGCCGATCTCGCCGCTGATGGCGACACGACGCTCACCGTGAGCGGCCGGCTGACCGCCGGGGCGCGCGCCGATCTGGTGCTGGAGCCGCACCAGGCGATCCGCATCTTCACCGGCGCCGCGATGCCGCAGGGCGCCGACACCGTCTTCATGCAGGAAGACGTGACCATCGCCGGCAATCAGGTGACGGTGCCGAAAGGGCTGGCGCTCGGCGCCAACCGGCGGCTGGCCGGTGAGGATGTGCCGGCCGGGCGCGTCGTGTTGCCTGCGGGCACGGTGCTCGAAGCGCAGCACGTCGCGCTGCTGGCGGCGCTCGGCATCGTCGAGGTCGAAGCGCGGCGCCGGCTCAAGGTCGCGATCTTCTCGACCGGCGACGAAGTCGTCGAGCCCGGCGCCAACCGCGGCGGCGCGGCCATTTTCGATGCCAATCGCTATCTCATCAGCGCGCTGCTGGAGCAGCTCGGCGCCGTGGTCACCGACCTCGGCATTCTGCCCGACGACCCCGCCGAATTGTCGCGCGCGCTCGCCAAGGCGGCGGCGTGGCACGATCTCATCATCACCTCCGGCGGCGTCTCGACGGGGGACGCCGATTATGTCCGCACGGCCGTGGAGAAGATCGGCAACCTGGTGTTCTGGCGCATCGCCATCAAGCCGGGCCGTCCCGTGGCGATGGGCGTGATCCGCGCCGCGCCGCGCAAGGATTACGCCGCCAATGCCGGCGCCGCCTTCTGCGGACTGCCGGGCAATCCCGTCGCGGTGTTCGTCACCTTCGTGCGCGTGGTGAAGCCGCTGCTGCTGCGATTGTCCGGCGCGCGGCCACAGCAACTGCTGCCGCTGCCGGTGCGCGTCGCCTTTGCCTACAAGAAGAAAAAGGACCGCCGCGAGTATGTGCGCGTGGCGCTGCGCCGCGCCGCCGATGGCGAGATCGAAGCATTCAAGCACCCGCAGGACGGCGCCGGCATCCTCACCTCGCTGACCGAGACCGACGGGCTGCTGGAATTTCCCGAAGACACGACCTCGGTCGCGCCGGGCGACCGCGTCGGCTTTCTCTCTTTTGCGGCGCTGATGGGCTAGCCATATCGCGCGGCCAATTCATTGGCGCGCGCGACATCGTCCGGCGTATTGACGTTGAAGAATGGATCGACCGGGTCGGTCGGCCATTCGGCGATGGCGATGCCGTGGCGCGCCGTCCACACCTCGATCTTGCGCAGACCCTCGACGGTGAGCGCCTTGCGCAGATCCTCGCGCAGCGCCAGCGGCCACAGGCCGACCACCGGATGACGCCAGTCGCCGGACTTGGCGCAGGCGAGCGGCACGCCGACGCCCAGCTTGCGCCGTGCTTCGTGCAGACGCTCGACGAGATCGTCGGGCAGGAACGGGCAGTCGCCCGGCACGCTGAGCAGCCACTCGATGCCGCGGCCCTGCGCCGCCAGCCAGTCGAGCCCGGCGAGAATGCCGGCGAGGGGGCCGGGATGGTCCGGCACATTGTCGGCGATGACGTCGCAGCCGGTGTCGGCGAAGCGCTTGGGATCGCCATTGGCGTTGATGATCACGCCGGCGCATTGCCCCGACAGCGTGGCGAGCACGCGGTCGATGATGGTCGAGCCGCCGATCCTGAGATGCGCCTTGTCGCCGCCGCCCATGCGGCGCGCGAGGCCGCCGGCGAGAACGAGGCCGAAAGTGGGGGGGTGGGATGTCATTGCGCTGCTTTTCCCGGGCGCGGCGCAGCACGTCTTCGTGGTGCGCCGCAGACCCGGGACCTTTCCATCGTCAGAGTTCGCGACGGCCCCGGCTCTGCGGTGCATCGCAAGTGCGCTGCACCGCGTCCGGGACAGGAGGCCGCGTTATTCATCTCCTACCGCCGCCTTGCGGCGGTGCTTCGAGCCTTCGTCCGGCACCTCGCTCAAATCCTGATCGAACACGATGCGTTCCTCGCCGGCGAGCGCGACGAAGCGCCGGCCGCGGGCGCGGCCGATCAAAGTGAGATTGGCCTTGCGCGCCAGTTCCACGCCCCAGGCGGTGAAGCCCGAGCGCGAAATGAGAATCGGAATGCCCATGCGCACGGTCTTGAGCACCATCTCGGAGGTGAGGCGGCCGGTGGTGTAGAAAATCTTGTCGTGCGCCGCGACCTTTTCCTTGAACATCCAGCCGGCAATCTTGTCGACGGCGTTGTGGCGGCCGACGTCTTCCATATAGACCAGCGGCTGGTCTTCCTTCGCCAGCACGCAGCCGTGGATGGCGCCGGCCTCGAGATAAAGCGACGGCGTGGTGTTGATCTTGTGCGTCAGCGCATAGAGCCAAGAGGTGCGCAGCGGCGTCGCCGGCAGCGACACATCCTCCAGCGCTTCCATCAGGTCGCCGAACACGGTGCCCTGCGCGCAGCCGGAGGTCTGCACTTTCTTCTTCAGCTTCTTCTCGTAATTGGTCTTGCGCTTCGTGCGCACGACGACCAGCGACAGTTCCTCGTCGTAATCGACATCGGTGACGACATCGTCCGGCAGCAGCATGTGCTGGTTGAGCAGATAGCCGATCGCCAGATACTCCGGATAGTCGTTGATCGTCATCGCGGTGACGATCTCCTGGCTGTTGAGGAAGATGGTCAGCGGCCGTTCCACCGTCACCGAGGTCTCGATGCGCGCGCCGGTCTGGTCGATGCCGGTGACGCGCTCGGTCAGCCGCGCGTCGTTCGGGTCGGGGCGGATGATGTAGCTGTCGGTGTTATCCGGCTTCGGTCTCATGCGCTCAATCTAGTCATTGAAGTGGCGGGATGAAAGGCGCTGCCCGCGGGCCGGAACAGCGCCTCCAGCCGTTCACGTCCCGGCGTCGGTGGCGTTGGGGAAGAACAGGCTCTGACCGTCGATCCTGTAGCCGGCGATATCCTGCTGGCCGTGCGGCGACACCAGATAATCGATGAAGGCCTGGCCGAGGTCCTTCTTGACGCTCGGGCATTTCGCCGGATTCACCAGCATGACGCCGTACTGGTTGAACAGCTTCCTGTCGCCTTCGACGGCGATGGCGAGGTCCTGCTTGTTCTTGAAGTTGATCCAGGTGGCGCGGTCGGTCAGCGTGTAGCCGTTGCTGGCGGCGGCGGTGTTGAGCGTCGCGCCCATGCCCTGGCCGAGCGATTTGTACCAGGTTCCTTTATCCTTCTCGATATCGACGCCCGACGTCTTCCAGAGCGCCAGCTCGGCCGAATGCGTGCCGGAACGGTCGCCGCGGGAGAAGAACGGCGCGCCCTTGTCCTTGACGGTGATCAGCGCTTTGGCGACATCCTTGGCGCCCTTGATGCCGGCGGGATCGCTCTTGGGCCCGACGATGACGAAGTCGTTGTACATCACCGGGAAGCGCTTCACGCCGGTGCCGTCGGCGACGAACTTCTCCTCCTGCGCCCTGGCGTGGACGAACACCACATCGGCGTCGCAGCGCTTGCCGGTGTCGAGCGCCTGGCCGGTGCCTTGCGCCACGACCTTCACCGTGATGCCGGACTTCTCCTTGAACTTCGGCAGCAGATATTCGAACAGGCCGGAGTCCTGCGTCGAGGTGGTGGAAGCCACCACGATCGACTTGTCCTGCGCGGTGGCCGGCTGCGCGGTGACAAGCGCGAGGGCAAAGATGGCGGCGGTTACGTTGCGAAGTGCGATCATTCGATCCTCCAGAGATTTTTGTTGTGGTTCACACCAGCAGTTCGCCGGCGATGAATGCGCGGGCCTGCTCGGTTTTCGGTTGCGCGAAAAACTGCGCTGCGGGTCCGTGCTCGATGACGCGGCCGCGGTGCATCAGCACGACATCGCCGCCGAGGCGGCGCGCCTGGCCGAGATCATGCGTGGACATCACGACCTTGACGCCGCGCCCGGCCACCGCGCGGATGATGTCCTCGATGGCCTTGGTCGCCGCCGGATCGAGGCTGGCGGTGGTCTCGTCGAGCAGCAGCACCGACGGATCGCGCGCCAAGGCACGGGCGAGCGCGAGGCGTTGCTGTTCGCCGCCCGACAGTTTGCGCGCCGGCCGCGTTGCAAGTGCGTCAAGGCCGACCAGCGACAGCAGTTCGGCAATGCATGTTTCGTGCTGTGCGCGCGGCACGCCGGCGGCGCCCAGCGCGTAAGCGATATTGGCGGCCGCGGAGCGGCGCAGCATCACCGGCCGCTGGAACACGATGGCGCGTCGCACCTTTGCGGCATCGTCGCGGTTTCCCCAGACGATACTGCCGGCGTCCGGCTTAGCGAGTCCCATGACGACGCGCAGCAAGGTGGTCTTGCCGGCGCCGTTGGGGCCGATCAGCACGGTCGGCGCGCCGGCGGCGATGGTCTGTGTGACGCCGTCGAGAATCGTTACAGCGCCGGCCTTGACCGTGATGCCGGACAGAACGATGGGTAGATCGGTGTCGGGCGCGCGCATGGTCATCCCGCGTAGCGTTCGCCGGTACGCCTTGCGGCCCAGGCGAGCGCATTGATGATGACGACGATGGCGATCAGTACGATGCCGAGGCCGATGGCGAGCGGCAGGTCGCCCTTGGAGGTTTCAAGCGCGATGGCGGTGGTCATGGTGCGGGTGAAGCCGTCGATATTGCCGCCGACGATGATGATGGCGCCGACTTCCGCGGCGGCGCGGCCGAAGCCGGCGAGCAGGGCGGTCATCAGCGAAAAGCGCGCGTCCCACACCAGCGTGCCGATGCGCGCGGCCGGGCCGATGTCCATGGCCGCCAGTTCGTCCCGATACTCGAGCCAGAGGTCCTCGACCGTCTGCCGGGTCAGCGCGGCGATGATCGGCGTGACCAGGATCGTTTGTGCGATGATCATGGCCTGCGGCGTGAACAGAATGCCGAAGCTGCCGAGTGGCCCCGAGCGCGACAGCGCCAGATAGACGCCAAGGCCGACCACGACCGGCGGCAGGCCCATCAGGGCGTTGAGCACGACGATCACGCCGTCGCGGCCGCGAAAGCGGGTCAGCGCGATCAGGGCGCCGAGCGGGATGCCGATAACGGCGGCGCACGCCACCGCGCTCAGGCTGACGACGAGGGACAGGCCGATGATGCGGTAGAGTCCCGGATCGCCGGACAGAATCAGGGTCAGCGCTGAGGTATCGCCGCTCACGGCTGCCGCTCCCGTGTGTTTGAGCTTCTGCCTCGACCTTTAGGGCGGCCGGTCGCCAAACAAAACCGGGTACTACCGATGGATTGATAGGCAATTCAAATCAAAAATGGGTCCATCACGCGGATTTTTATAGCCAAAGGCTATGACCCTCGGGGGTGGCCCGCTACGACCGTCGAAAGGCAGCGGAAACCGCGTGCGCGGCTTTACGAACGGCGCGCACCGCTTTAGGTGAAGCGGGTCCGGAGAGGTGGCCGAGTGGCTGAAGGCGCTCGCTTGGAAAGCGTGTATACGGGAAACCGTATCGAGGGTTCGAATCCCTCTCTCTCCGCCAGCCTCTCCACGTCGCAAAATCCTTAGCAAGAGAGGGATATCGAACCCTCGATCTTTCGCGCGCTGCGGCGCGCGGCCGCGCGCCGCTTCGCGCTGGTCGACGGCCCCGGCTTTGCCGGGGCCTTTGGGTTCGAATCCCTCTCTCTCCGCCAGACCCTGCTAGCTTCCCTACAACCCAAGCTCCCTGCCATAGACGCTCCCGCTGGCTGTTGAGATCAGCTTGAAGCCGAGTTCGTCGGCGAGTTGCCCCGTCTCGGACTTGGCGCTCGGGACACGAAGTTCGGCATGGCGAACCCCCAGCGCATTGAGCGCATCCAGCAAGTGTCGCATCAGACCGGCGGAAATCTCCTGCGCCGCGGGGCCGGGTCTCGCGAGAATGGCGCATTCGGCGGTGTCGAAATCGGGGTCGCTGACCGAACGAACCAGCGCCAGCATGTGCTCGCCGTCGAAGGCGGCGAGCGTCATCTCCCGCTCGTAGTCGATCTGGGTCAGCCGCGCCGCGGTCTGGTGGCCGCGCTCGCGAAGCGGCGCGAAGAACGGATGCCACAGGCCGGCATCGCCGGCGCCTTCGGCGAGCGCGCGCAGCGCCGTTTCATCCTCCGGGCGGATCGGGCGAATTGATATCGCCTTCCCGCCTGCGGTCATCGTGCTTTCGAGGTGTTGCGGGTAGGGGCGGATGGCCATGCGCGCCTGCCGTGCGCCCGTCGCGGGCCGAACCCGGATGCGGCAATCGACGGCGATCACGCCGTGCTGATCGCAAAGCAGCGGATTGATATCGATCTCGCTGATCTCGTCATGATCGGCGGCGATATTGCCGAGCTGCATCAGGACGGCGACGACGCCGTCGATGTCCGCGGCCGGACGATCGCGAAAACCCTTGAGCAGCGCGGCGATGCGCGTGCGCCCGATCTGCGCGCGGGCCAGCGCGGTGTTGAGCGGCGGCAGTTCGAGCGACTTATCGCGGATGACTTCCACCGCTGTGCCGCCATGGCCGAACAGGATCATCGGGCCGAACACAGGGTCCGTCGTCACGCCGGCGATCAATTCGTAGGCGCCCGGTCGCTGGATCATCTCCTGGACGACGAAACCTTCCTGCCGCGCCTGCGGTAGCTTCCTGGCCACATTGGCCGCGATGGTCTCCGCGGCCCGTTCGATGGCGGCCGCGCCGACGAGATTGAGCGCCACGCCGCCGACATCCGATTTGTGCACGACATCGCGCGAGCGGATTTTCAGCGCCACCGGCGTGCCGAACCTGGCCGCGATGGCCGCGGCAGCCTTGCCGTCGGCGGCAGCCGCGGTGCGCACGAAGGGAATGCCGTAGCAGCCGAGAACGGCGGCAATCTCCGCGGCGTCGAGCCATTCGCGCCCATCGGCGAGAGTTTGTCCGATGAACGACCGCGCCGCCTGACGCTTCTCGCCTGACACCGGCGCCGCGGCCGCGGGCGTTTCCAGCAGCAGCTCCTGGCTTTGCCGGTAACGCACGAGGTGCATGAAGGAATGGACCGCGCGCTCCGGCGTCTCGTAGGTCGGTATGTGCGTCTCGGCCAACCTTGCGCGCCCGCCCTTGACGGTCGCCTCGCCGATCCAGGAGGCGAACACGTTCTTTCGAGCAGTCTTCGCGGCCAATGCGCCGATCAATCCGCCAGCCGCTTCCTCCGCGGTGACCACCGACGTGGGGCAATAGATGACCAGCACGTTATGAATGTCCGGGTCGTCGAGCAGCGCCGCCGTCGCGTTGGCGTAACGCTCCGTGCCGGCGTCGCCGATGATATCGATCGGGTTGGCGCGGCTCCAGGTGCGCGGCAGAACGGCATCGAGCTTTGAAATCGTCGCGGCGGAAATCGTTGCGAGCTTGCCGCCTTCCGCGATCAACTGGTCCGTTGCCAGCACGCCGGCGCCGCCGCCATTGCTGACGATCACCAGATCGTCGGATGCCTGCTTCGGCATACGCGCCAATGTCGCCGCGGCGTCGAACACTTCCTCGAAGCCGGTGACGCGCAATATGCCGGCGCGACGGAAAGCGGCATCGTAAACGGCGTCGGCGCCAGCCAGTGCGCCGGTGTGGGAGCTCGCGGCGCGGGCGCCTTCCTCGGCGCGGCCCGCCTTGATGGCGACCACCGGCTTGACGCGGGCCGCGCGCCGCGCAGCCGACATAAACTTACGCGCGTTGGTAATGCCCTCCGCATAGATCAGGATCGCCTCGGTGCCGCGGTCCATGGCGAAGTAATCGAGCAGGTCGCCGAAATCAACGTCGGCCATGTCGCCGACCGAGACGACGGCGGAAAAGCCGATGCCGCGCGGCTGCGCCCAGTCGAGAACGCTGGTGGCGATGGCGCCCGATTGCGTGAGCAAAGCGAGATTACCAGGCAGGATCGGCGCCGGCGCGAAGGTGGCGTTGACGCCGATGCCCGGCATGGCGACGCCGAGGCAGTTCGGTCCGATGATGCGCAGGAGGTGCGGACGCGCGGCCTCAAGGATTTGTTGTCTGTGGGCCGCACCGGCCGCGCCCTCGAAGCCTGCGGTCAGCACGACGGCTGCTTTGGTGCCCCGCCGCCCCAGTTCGGCAATAATGGGCGCCACCGTGTCGGGGGGCGTCGCGATGATGGCAAGGTCCGGCGCCTCGGTCAGCAGCGCGACATCGCCGAGGCTGGCGAGCCCGGCAACGGCAGGTTCATTCGGATTGACCGGATAGATCGGGCCGTTGAAACCGGCGGCGACGAGGTTTGTTATCAGCGCGTGCCCGACGGATCGCGGACGGTTAGAAGCCCCCACCAAGGCGATCGAACGAGGGACGAACAGACTGCCGAGATTTCGGACGGACATTGCTGAAAGGCGCTTGAGTCTGAGATGGACCGATTGGCACCGGCGATGTTGATGGTAATTACCGCCGCCGCCCTTGATCTGGCGCAAAACATTGGACTTTGGTGGCGCAATGCGGTTTGGCTTGCTCGTTGAACCAGGGTCTTATCTCTCGTGAGCATCGGACTCATCGCGCTGCTGGACGACGTCGCCGCGCTGGCCAAGGTCGCTGCGGCTTCCCTCGACGATGTTGCGGGACAGGCGGCGAAAGCCGGCGCCAAGGCGGCCGGCGTCATTATCGACGATACGGCGGTGACGCCGGGTTATGTGATCGGCTTTGCCGCCAAACGGGAACTGCCGATCGTCGGCAAGATTGCGCTCGGATCGCTGCGCAACAAGCTCATCGTCCTGCTGCCCGCAGCGCTGGTGTTGAGTTATTTTCTGCCATGGATCATCACGCCGCTGCTGATGATCGGCGGCGCCTATCTTTGCTACGAGGGCGCCGAGAAGGCCGTCGAGGCGGTGCTGCCACATCGTGTGCATGAGCACGAGGCGAAGCTGGAATCGGTCGCGCTGAATCCGCGCTCACTCGAGGATGAAAAGGTCGCGAGCGCGATCAAGACCGACTTCATCCTGTCGGCGGAGATCATGGCCATCGCGCTGGTCGCCATTCCCGCCGGCAGCATCGTGACGCAGGCGCTGGTGCTGGCGGCGGTGGCGATCGGCATCACGGCGGCGGTTTACGGCGTTGTCGCGCTGATCGTGAAAGCCGACGATGTCGGCATAGCGTTGGCGCGCAACGACAGCCGGTCCGCGCTCGGCTGGATTAGCCGCTCATCGGGGCGCGCGCTCGTGCGAGGCATGCCTTACTTCCTGACGTTTCTCAGCGTCGTCGGCACGGCCGCCATGATCTGGGTCGGCGGCGGCATTGTTTTGCACGGCCTTGAAGTTTACGGCCCGCCGCAGATTCATCACGGCGTCGAAAGCGCGGCGCACGCGGCTTCCGTGCTGGCGCCGGCGCTCGGCCCGGTGCTGGCATGGGCGGCCGTCGCCGCGATCTCCGGCGTCATCGGGCTTCTGCTCGGCGGCGCGCTTATCCCGATCGTCGAATTCGCCCTGGCGCCGGCGTGGAAGCGCGCCAAGGCTCTCGTTCGCTGACGAACTATTCCTTGACGGCCCCGGTCATCGCCGACACGTAGTGCTCGACGAAGAAGGCGTAGAGGATGACCAGCGGCAGCGAGCCGATCATGGCGCCGGCCATCAGCGAGCCCCAGCGATAGATGTCGCCGTCGACCAGCGCCGTAACGATGGCGACCGGCACGGTCTTGTACTGGGTCGAGGAAATGAAGGTCAGCGCGTAGATGAACTCGTTCCAGCACAAGGTGAAGCAGAAGATGAAGGCCGAGATCAGCCCCGGCACGGCGAGCGGCAGGATAATCCGGGTCAGGATCTGCCAGCGGCTGGCGCCGTCCATCAGCGCGCATTCCTCGAGCTCGAACGGGATGGTCTTGAAATAGCCCATCAGCAGCCAGGTCGAGAACGGAATGAGGATGGTCGGATAGGTCAGGATCAGCGCGAACGGCGTGTCGAACAGGCCGTACTGATAGACCACCGTCGACAGCGGAATGAACAGGATCGACGGCGGCACGAGATAGGCGAGGAAGATCAGCCCGCCGGTCACGGTGGCGCCCTTGAAGCGCAGGCGCACCAGCGCGTAGGCGGCGAGCACGCTGGCGAAGATCGACAGCGCCGTGGCGCAGACCGCGACCAGCATCGTGTTCCACAGCCAGGTCGGATACTGCGTGTCGAACAGCAGCTTGGTGATGTGCTTGAGCGTCGGCGACCAGGTCCAGAACGGGTTGAAGGTCTCCATGTCGAGCAACTGCTCGTCCGGCTTCACCGAGGTCAGCGCCATCCAGTAGAACGGGAACAGCAGCACCAGCAGGATCAGCCCGAGCGGCAGATACAGCGTCACCATCCGGCGCGGCACGCTGTTGAGATAGCTCATGCCTTCGCTATGGTCGGCGTTGGCCTGCGCGGCCAGCACGCGTTGCGGGCGGGCGGCCTTCTCGGCGAGCACATCAGTCATTGTCGCCACCCACGCGCGCGTGGCGCGTGCGCCATTCGCGCAAAATGAAAAACTGATCCGGCTTCCGAGTTGCGAAGAATGTCTCAGTCATTGTCGGCACCCTGTTGCCACTTGCGGCGCTGCAGGCCGAACCACGACACCATGATCGCGGCGAGGAGGAACGGGATCATCGCGGTGGCGATCGCGGCGCCTTCGCCGAGATAGCCGCTCATGATCGCGCGCTGGTACGAGAACGTCGCCATCAGATGCGTGGCGTTGACCGGGCCGCCGCGCGTCATCACCCAGATGAGCTGGAAGTCGGTGAAGGTGAACAGCACCGAGAAGGTCATCACCACGGCGATGATCGGGGTGAGCAGCGGATAGGTGATGAAGCGGAAGCGCTGCCACGGCGAGGCGCCGTCGATGGTCGCGGCCTCGTAGAGCGAGGGCGACACGGTCTGCAGGCCCGCAAGCAGGGTGATCGCCACGAACGGCACGCCGCGCCAGATATTGGCGAAGATCACCGACCAGCGCGCGTTCCACACATCGCCGAGGAAATCGATATTCTGGGTGATCAGCCCCATCTTCTTGAGCGACCACGAGATGATGGAGAATTGCGGGTCGAACAGCCACCAGAAGGCGATCGCCGACAGCACGGTCGGCACGATGAACGGGATCAGCACCACGGCGCGGATGATCGCCTTGAACGGCATGTTCTCGTTCAGGAGCAGCGCCAGATAAAGCCCGATGGCGAATTTGATGATGCTGGCGACGGTCGTGTAGAGGATTGTGTTGAACACTGACAGCCAGAACACCGGATCGTCGCGCAGGAAGTCGTAATTCTCGAGGCCGACGAACACGCCCTCGCGGCCGAGCCGCGCATCGGTGAACGACAGCCACACGCCCAGCCCGAGCGGATAGGCCAGAAACAGGATGAGGAACGCCGCCGCCGGCAGCATGAACCACGCACCGAGCCAGTTCTTGTTGACCTTGAGACGGTCCCAGGCGGTGACCTCACGGATCTCCCGGGCCGGTTTGGCTCCTTGCAGGGCGATGCTCACGAGCGATGGCCTCCCGAAAAAGGAAGAAAATGCCGGCAGAGGCGACGGGCCTCTGCCGGCTGAACAGCCTTAGCGATAGATGCGCTTGAGCTGGCGTTCGGCACCGGCGATGGCGCCCTTGGCGTCTTCGCGGCCCGTGCAGTAGTTCGCGAACATGTCGAGCACGACGAAGTCGGCGATCGCGGTCGCCGCCTTTTCGCCGACCGAGCCGAGGCCGCCCGCGGTGAGCGAACGCTTGGCGACATCGCGATACGGCGTGTTCTTCGGGTCCGACGTCCAGATCGGGTTGGCGTCGTACTCGTTGAGGCAGTGCGTCAGGTAGCCCTTCGCCGCCTGGATCCACGGATTGAAGTTCTGCGCGTCGAGCATGAAGGCGATGAGCGCCTTACAGGCCTGCGGGTTCTTCGTGTAGGTCATCGCCAGGATCGGGTACATCAGATGCAGCTCGGTCGGCTTGCCGACCGGACCCACCGGGAAGTACGCGTGGTTCATGTCCTCGGCGATGTCCTTGGCGCTGTTCTGGGCCGCGACGTAGATCGAGATGCCGTTATTGGTCCAGAAGATTTCCTTGGCGAGGAACGCCTTGTTGTTGGATGCATCGTTCCACGAGGCGACACCCGGGATCATGTGGCCGTAGAGCGCCTTGGCGTAATCCAGAGCCTTGACGGTTTCCGGCGAGTTGATGGTCACCTTGTCGTTCTTGTCCACGACCTGGCCGCCCTGGGCCCACAGACACCAGTGAATCCAGGTGTTGCCGTCGCCCGAAGCATGGCCAAGCGCAAAGCCGCCCGGCGTGCCCTGGGCCTTCATGGCCTTGGCGTATTCGAGGAATTCGTCGGTCTTGGTCGGGAACTGCGACCAGCCGGCCTTCTTGGAGGCTTCGACGCGCCAGTTGATGAGCGCGCCCGAGTAGCAGATCGGGATCGCGATCCACTTGTTGCCGCTCTTGCCGTACTTCACGGCGCTGTCGACCCAGCCGCCATGCGCCTTGCCGAGATAATCGGCGACGTCTGTCATGTCGAGGCACTTCTGCGGGAACAGATGCGGTAGCGAATAGAGGCCCCAGAACAGGTCCGGGCCGGTGCCGGTGTTGGCGGCGACCGAAGCCTTCGGCTGCACGTCTTCATAGGATTCGCGCGAGATTTCGACCGGGACGCCGGTCGCCTTGGTGAAGGCGTCGATCAGCTTCACGAAGGCGTCGTCTTCCGCCTGCACAAAGTATTTCCAGCGCAGCATCGACAGCTTGGCGCCCTTTTCCGGCTTCCACGGTGCGTTCTGCGCCCAGGCCTTGGCCCAGTCGAGCAGGGCGGGGCCGCTCAGCGCGCTGATGGCGCCGAATGCCGTGGCGCCTTTAACCAATGTACGGCGTGTCAGGTCAGTCATTGTTCTCTCCCTATGGGTCCGGTTTTGTTTTGGACGCAATTATTTCACGCGTTCAGGCGTTTGCCTGTCGTCGCGTCGAACAGATGCACGTATTGCGGATCTGGTCGCAGCCGGATCTTTTCGCCCGGTTTGAACTGGTGGCGCTCGCGGAAGACCGCGACGACTTCTTCCCCGCCGAGATTGGCGAAGACCTGGGTCTCCGAGCCGGTCGGCTCGATGACAATGATTTCAGCTTCGGCGCCTTCGCCGGAACCATCCTCGGCGAGCGTGAAATGCTCGGGACGGATGCCGTAGATGACTTCGGTGCCATTGGCGCCGGCCGGCGGATTGACGACCGGCAGCCGCACGCCCTGCGGGCCGACGAATGTGCCGGTGCCGTTGACGCTGAGCTTGCCCTTGAGAAAGTTCATCGCCGGTGAGCCGATGAAGCCGGCGACGAAAACATTGGCCGGCTTGTCGTACAGTTCGAGCGGCGCGCCGATCTGCTCGACGATGCCGTCATGCATGACCACGATCTTGTCGGCCATGGTCATGGCCTCGATCTGGTCGTGCGTGACATAGACTGTGGTGGTCTTGAGCCGCTGGTGCAGCTCCTTGATCTCGGTGCGCATCTGCACGCGAAGCTTGGCGTCGAGGTTGGACAGCGGCTCGTCGAACAGGAACACCTGCGGATCGCGCACGATGGCGCGGCCCATGGCGACGCGCTGGCGCTGACCGCCGGAAAGCTGGCGCGGGTAGCGTTCCAGAAGCACATTGAGACCGAGGATCTCCGCGGCGCGCTTGACGCGGGCGTCGATCTCTTCCTTCGGCGCTTTGCGCAGCTTCATGGAGAACGCCATGTTGTCGGCGACCGTCATGTGCGGGTAGAGCGCGTAGTTCTGGAACACCATGGCGATGTCGCGTTCTTTCGGCGGCACGTTGTTCACAACGCGGTCGCCGATGGCGATTTCGCCTCCTGTAATATTCTCCAGCCCGGCGATCATGCGCAGCAACGTGGATTTGCCGCAGCCGGAAGGGCCGACAAGCACCACGAATTCGCCATCGAGGATGGAAATATCAACGCCGTGAATGACGGCGGTCGTACCGAATGCTTTTCGGACGTCGCGAATCGCGACAGAAGCCATTTCAGTCCCTCCCTGACGACGCTCGATTTTTTATCGAGCATCACCGCGCGCAGGATTGTTCCTGTCTTCGCGGCCGATGCGTCTGACATGCTGCCTGCAACGCGCAGGTGATATCATCATATGATCTCGCCTGCGGCAAGTGCGCACATGCCCACCGCGCCCGCGCCGCAGGCGCATTTATTAGTCTTTTGTCGCAGATCAGGTCGTCATGCCGCCGTCGATCTGCATGGTCTGGCCGGTGTAGTAGCTGGATTCGTCGGAAGCGAGCCAAACCGCGCCCGCTGCTATTTCTTCCGGCGTGCCGAGGCGGCCGATCGGCTGGCGGTCGATAAAATCCTGACGCACGTCCTTTGCCGATTTGGCGAGTTTTTTGGCATTCGTGGCGATGCGGTCGTTGAGCGATGGCGACTGGATGGTGCCGGGGCAGATGGCATTGACGCGCAGACCCTGGCGGACGAAGTCGGCCGCCATCGCCTTGGTCAGCCCGATCACGGCGGCCTTCGTCGTGCCGTACACATAACGATTGGGCAGGCCGCGGATCGAGCCCGCAACCGACGCGATATTGATGATCGATCCGCCGCCGTTCTTGAGCATCGCCGGCACGAAGGCGCGCAAGGTGCGATGCATGGATTTGACGTTGAGGTCGAAGGAAAAATCCCAGTCGTCCTCGCTGCATTCGAGAATGCTGCCTTGATGCACGAAGCCGGCGCAGTTGGCGAGAATGTCCGGCGCGCCGAATTCCTTGATCACTTTGGCCGCGAGCGCGTTCACGGCTTCGGTCGAGCGGGCATCCAGCGCGTAAACCTTGGCCTTCTTGAGGTCCTTCAGCTTCGACGCGTCGAGGTCGGTGGCGATCACCTTGGCGCCTTCGTTGACGAAGGCCTGCGCAATCGCGCGCCCGATTCCCTGTCCGGCCGCCGTCACGAACGCGACCTTGCCCTTCAAACGTCCTGGCACTGTTTTCTCTCCCGATACTATGTTTGTCGGTTGCCTTTGCGGCATATTCTGCGGGCCCCCTCTCCCCTTGGGGGAGAGGGTTGGGGTGAGGGGGCAAGTGAATCCGATAGTTCGTAACCCCTCACCCGGATCGCTGACGCGATCCGACCTCTCCCTATGGGAGAGGTGAAGCGCGCAAGACGTTGGCTAGTGATTGTCCCGCGGAATGTATTTCTGCGCGACGCGCTGGTACTTGACCGCCGGCTTGAGCACCATGCCTTCGCCGAGTTGATCAACCATGCCGCGCTGGATTTCCTGCCACGGCGTCTGGCTCGGCGGATATTTGAAGCCGCCCTGCTTCTCCAGCGCCGCCTTTCGTTCGGCGAACTCCGCCTTGGAAATCAGAATGTCGGCGGTGCCCTTGTTGAGGTCGATGCGGACGCGGTCGCCGGTCTTGAGAATGGCGAGTCCGCCGCCGGCCGCCGCTTCCGGCGAGGCGTTGAGGATCGACGGCGATGCCGAGGTGCCGGACTGACGGCCGTCGCCGATGCAGGGCAGCGACGTGACGCCCTTCCTGATGAGGTAATCCGGCGGCTGCATGTTCACGACTTCCGCCGCGCCCGGATAGCCGATCGGCCCGGCGCCGCGGATGAACAGCATGGTGTTCTCGTCGATCTTGAGCTTTGGATCGTCGATGCGGTGGTGATAATCCTCCGGTCCCTCGAACACGACGGCGCGGCCTTCAAAGGCGTTCAGGTCCTTGGGATTCTTCAGATAGCGGTCGCGGAATTCGTCGGAGATGACCGACAGCTTCATCACCGCGGAGTCGAACAGATTGCCGTGCAGCACCTTGAAGCCGGCCTTTTCCTTCATCGGCTTCTTGTAGGGGCGGATCACGTCTTCGTTGACGATTCTAGCGCGTTTGACGTTCTCGCCCATCGTCTTGCCGTTGACGGTGATGGCGTCGGCGTGGATCTTTTTCGCTTTGAGCAGTTCGTTCATCACAGCGGGCAGGCCGCCGGCGCGATAATATTCTTCGGCGAGATAGAAGCCGGCCGGCTGCATGTTCACCAGCAGCGGGATGTCGAGGCCGACCTTCTCCCAGTCGGAGATGTCGAGCTTGACGCCGATATGTTTGGCGATGGCGTTGATGTGGATCGGCGCGTTGGTCGAGCCGCCGATCGCCGAATTGGCCATAATGGTGTTCTCGAACGCCTTGCGAGTGAGAATGTCGGAGGGCTTCAAGTCCTCATGCACGATTTCGACGGCGCGCACGCCGGTGTCATAGGCGATCTGGCCGCGCTCGCGGTAGGGCGCCGGAATGGCGGCGCAGCCCGGCAGCGACATGCCGAGCGCTTCGGCCAGTGCATTCATGGTCGAGGCCGTGCCCATGGTGTTGCAGTGGCCGACCGACGGCGCCGAGTTGGCGACCAGATCGATGAATTGCTGATAGGTGATCTTGCCGGCGGCGTGATCTTCGCGCGCCTGCCACACAACCATGCCGGAGCCGATACGGCGCTCGCCGTCCCAGCCATTGAGCATCGGCCCGCCCGACAACACGATCGCGGGAATGTTCACGGTCGCCGCCGCCATGATGCAGGCCGGCGTGGTCTTGTCGCAGCCGGTCATCAGCACGACGCCGTCGAGCGGATAGCCGTACAGGATTTCGACGAGGCCGAGATAAGCGAGGTTGCGGTCCAGCGCGGCGCCGGGGCGCTTGCCGGTTTCCTGGATCGGATGCACCGGGAATTCGAAGGCGATGCCGCCGGCGGCTCGGATGCCTTCGCGCACGCGCGAGGCCAGATCGAGGTGATGGCGGTTGCAGGGCGACAGGTCGGAGCCGGTCTGGGCGATGCCGATGATCGGCTTGCCGGAGGTGAGTTCGGCGCGGGTCAGGCCCCAGTTCAGGTAGCGCTCCAGATAGAGCGCGGTCATGCCCGGGTTTTCCGGATTGTCGAACCAGAGCTGCGAGCGCAGGCTCTTGCCCTTCGGCTTCTTTTCGGACGAGCCGGATTTCCGCTGCTTCATGTAATTCGCTCCCTTGGCGCCGGGCGGCGCGTCATTGCTTGGTGGCTGGCTTGTGGCCGCAGCCTTGTTGGGTCGTCTGGAAAGGCGCGCCCTGCTGGCATGTCAGATGCGGGCAAGGCGGTAGCGCGTGGCGAGACCTCCGGGCGGGCTCTAGCCCTTTTAGTTCGGCTCCAAGTTGAGCGTAATTCCCGGGTTTGGGCAACGGGGCGTTTGTGTGCGGTGCGGAAGCCGCGCTCAGCCTGCGCGGCCGGGCTTGCCAGTCGGGATTTGCACCTCAGGGTTTGCGGGGCTCACCCAGGATGCCGGCCAGCATCGCCATACGCACCAGGTCGGACAGGCTGTTGGCGCTCATCTTGGTCATCAGGTTGGCGCGATAGATCTCGACCGTCCGCGGACTGATGCCGAGGTCGAACGCGATAGTCTTGTTCGGGTGGCCCGCGACCAGACCCTCGAGCACCTGGCGCTCGCGGTTGGACAGCGCTGCGAGTTTCTCGTTGATTCCACCCAGTTCGGCATTGCGCTTGCCGTTGTCGGCAACCTCGCTCAAGGCGGATTTGACGGAGGCGATCAGCACATCATCGTCGAACGGCTTTTCCAGAAAGTCGACGGCGCCGATCTTCATCGCCTCGACGGCCAGCGCGATGTCGCCGTGTCCGGTAATGACAATCACCGGAAGTGCGGGCTTGTGCTGCCGCACATGCTTGAGCAGCTCGATGCCGGTGATGTCCGGCATGCGCACGTCGGTCACCACGCAGCCGGAATTGATCTGCGGCAGCGCGTCGATGAATGCCTTGGCGGAGTCGAAACCGCGCGCCTTGATGCCCGCGGTCGAGAGCAGAAACTCGAGCGACTGGCGGACGGCGTCGTCATCGTCAATCACATAGATGGTCGGATCGGCCATGGTCGGTTTTGCAGGCTCAGTCATCGTCGACGTCACCCTCCTGTACCGCCGCGAGCGTGAAATGGAAAGTCGTGCCGCCGTTCGCATTGGGTTCCGCCCAGATGCGGCCGTTGTGCGCCTCGATGATGGTGCGCGATATCGACAGCCCGACGCCCATGCCCTGCGCCTTGGTGGTGATGAAGGGCTGGAACAGATGGTCGGCGACCTCGGCCGCGATGCCCGGCCCGGTGTCGGCGACGCTGACGCGCACCTGGCCCTCGCCCTCGGGAACGACCGAAACGGTCAGGTCGCGAATACTGGACTCTTCCATGGCGTCCATGGCGTTGCGGATGAGGTTGAGCAGAACCTGCTGGACCTGCACCCGGTCGGCGAGCACGAGATCGACATGCGGGTCGAACTTGAACTGCACGCGGATGCCGCGGTCTTTCACGCCGACCAGCGCCAGCGCGCTCGCTTCCTCAACCAGCTTGGTGATGCTTTCGACTCGCCGCTCGCTCTCGCCGCGGGCGACGAAATCGCGCAGCCGGCGGATGATCTGCCCGGCCCGCATCGCCTGCTCGGACGCCTTGCCGAGCGCATCGCGCAGCACCGGAATCTGTTCGGCGCTGTCGCCCTCGAGAATGCGCTGCGAACCTTTCAGATAGTTCGAAATCGCCGCCAGCGGCTGGTTGAGCTCGTGCGCCAGGGTCGAGGCCATCTCGCCCATCGCGGTGAGCCGTGAGATATGCACGAGTTCGGATTGCAGTTCCTGCAGCCGCTGCTCGGTCTGCTGCCGCTCGGTCAGGTCGCGGATGAAGCCTGTGAAGAAGCGGCGGTCTCCCGAGCGCATTTCGCCGACGGCGAGCTCCATGGGAAAGGTCGAGCCGTCCATGCGCTGACCCACCACGACACGGCCAATGCCGATGATGCGGCGTTCGCCCGTGCGCCGGTAGCGGTTGATGTATTCGTCATGATTCGTCTGATAAGGGTCCGGCATCAGTATCTTGACGTTCTTGCCGATGACGTCGGCGGCCTTGCAGCCGAACAGCCGCTCGGCGGCGCTCGAGAATGACTGCATGTTGCCGAACTCGTCGATCACGATCATCGCTTCCGGAACGGTGTCGAGGATCGACTGCAGATGCGCTTCGCGCGCCAGTGCATTGCGCGTCATGATGTTGGCGCGTTCGCGGTTGAGGCGTAGCAGCTCGCCGCCCCACGCGGTTGCCGCGCCGATCAGCGCGAAGGCAATGGTGCTGACCACGAGGGTCTGCGACGGGGGGCCGTCGGTGCCCAACAGCAGTATGGTGCAGAGCAGGCTCAGCGCGGTGGCGAGCAGGCCGGGCCCAAGGCCCCCCAGGCCCGACGCGAGCAGGATCGGCGGTACGAAATACAAGAATACCGCGTCGCTGTAGAGGTCGGGCGTGAGCAGCGCGCGGGCCGCCAGCGCCAGCACGACCACGATCGGCGCGACACCGTAACGCCAGACGCCGTTCTGCGGCTGGACGGTGAAAGGCCCAATTTTTTCAAACACTTCCGACATCCAGCCTTACCCCGCCGGGCGACATTTGGATAACCGCCTGGGCCGGTATCCCGCACCTCCGGGAAAACCCCTATGGAGATTATCTGAATTTTGGCCGGTGCGCGCCTGGCTTACCAAGGTGCCATCCAATCGAGCGCAGGTTGCGCTCCAGACAGGATGGATCAGATGCACAGCCAGATGACCGCCCGGACCTCCCAGGCTCACACGAACGCCGCCGCCATGGCGCGTCCCCAGACCATGGGTGAAACGATCGAGCTGATGGGCGCGGTGATGCCGTTCGCCCGCAACGCGGAAATCTACGGCGAGAACGAGCCCGCCGAATATCTCTACAAGGTCGTCAGCGGCGCCGTGCGGACCTATCGGGTTCTCAACGACGGCCGCCGCCAGATCGGCGCCTTCTATCTGCCGGGCGATGTCTTCGGCATCGAAGTCAGCGACCAGCACACCTTCTCGGCCGAGTCGATCGTGGACAGCAAGGTGATGCTGATCAAGCGCAGCTCGCTTGCGTCCTTGGCGGGGCGCAGCGTCGACGTCGCGCGCCAGCTCTGGACCATGGCGGCGACCGAACTGCAGCGCACCCAGGACCACACCATGCTGCTGATCAAGACCGCGCAGGAGCGCGTCGCCGGATTCCTGCTCGAAATGGCCAAGCGCGCGCCGCGCGCCAATGCCGTCGAGCTGCCGATGTCGCGTCAGGACATTGCGGACTATCTCGGTCTCACCATCGAAACCGTGTCGCGCACCCTGACCCAGCTTGAGAATTCGGCGGCGATCGAAGTGCCGACCTCGCGCCGCATCGTGTTGCGCAATCAGGCCGCGCTGAGCCGCCTGAACGGCTGATTTCCGAGAGCTTTGAGTTTCCTCCCCCGACTGCCCCGGCCGTTCGCCGGGGCTTTTCTTTACGCGCGGCGATTGACTTCGATCAACATCATACCCCTACCGCGGTGTTGAGATGCGGCATCCATTCCAGGAGGCCAGCCATGAACGCCAGCGATGTCATGACCCGCGATGTCGTCACGATCGGACCCGACGCCACCGTGCTGCAGGCGGCGCGGCTGATGCTGCAGAACCGGATCAGCGGCCTGCCGGTGATCGACGCCGAGGGCAACCTTGTCGGCGTCGTCTCGGAAGGCGACTTCCTGCGCCGCCGCGAAACCAGGACCGAGAAGCGCCGTTCGCGCTGGCTCGAATTCATCATGGGGCCGGGCAAGATCGCGGAAGAATACACCCATACGCATGGCAGCCGGGTCGACGAGGTCATGACCCGCGACGTGCAGACCGTCGATGAAAACGCGGCGCTCGAGGACATCATCGAGTTGATGGAGAGGCACCGTATCAAGCGCGTCCCGGTGATGTCGGGCGCCGCTCTGGTCGGCATCGTGACGCGCTCCAACCTGATGCGGGCCATGGTGAGCATCGCCCGGGTGACGCCGGCCTCGGCGTCGCCGAAGGACGACGGCGCCATCCGCAACCAGATCCTGGCCGAGATGGACGCACAGAGCTGGGCGCCGGTCGCCTCGCTCGACGTCGTGGTTCGGGACGGCGTGGTCGAACTGTTCGGCGTGATTACCGACGAGCGGCAGCGCGACGCCGTCAAGGTCGCCTGCGAGAACGTCGCCGGCGTCAAGTCGGTGAAGGATCATTTGTGCTGGATCGATCCGGTATCGGGCGTCGCGCTCGAAGCTTCAGATATTGCCGAGCCGCCGCGCCACTGAGGCGCCGCCGCGGCTTTGATTTCCGTCAAGGTGGGGCGGCGCCGGTGGACGATAGTGGCGCAGATCGCCGGCAACCGGCGGTCGTGCGTCTCACTGCGTAACCGACGGAGGCATGCATGTCGTTACGATCTCTCATTCCGGTCGGCCGTGACCGGCAGAACAATATCAAGGCCGAGCCCTTCTTTTCCCTGCAGCGCGAAATCGACCGCCTGTTCGACGATTTCGCTCGCGGCTTTCCCACGCTGAGCAGCTTCGGCAACGGCAATGGCAACGGCGGCAAGCTGTTGCCGAGCGTCGATGTCGTCGAGACCGACAAGGAGATCGAGATCACGGCCGAACTGCCGGGGCTCGAGGAGAAGGACGTCCAGCTCAACGTCGCCGACAATGTCCTCACCATCCGCGGCGAGAAGAAAGCCGAGAAGGAAGAGAAGGACAAGGATTACCGGCTGGTCGAACGCAGCTATGGCGCCTTCGAGCGCACTCTGGAATTGCCGGCTGGCGTCGATGTTGACGCGATCAAGGCCAGCATCGCCAAGGGCGTGCTCAAGGTCACCGTGCCGAAGCCGGCGCCGGCGCAAGCCAAGAAGATCGAGGTCCAGTCCGCGGCCTGACGGCTGACCTGCCTTGTCATCTGCCAGACCGGCGCGCCGCGTGCCCCCCACGCGGCGCGCTTTTGTTTGGGCGAGCTTTGCCCTGCAACTCTTCGGTGCCCGTTTGACTTGGCTCAACGGCATCCGCCGGTTGTCCGCCATCATCTCGTCCCGAGACAACTCGTCCGGGAGGATGCCCATGTCGGCTCAGCCAGCCATTGCGCCCGCCGCCGGCGGCGCCCCGTCCAGCACCAACTGGTTCGCCTCGAACTGGGGCCTGATCGCCGCGCTCGCGGCGATGATCGCCGTGCTTCTGTTGCCGACGCCGGCGGGGCTGCCGGTCGCCGGCCATCGCATGCTGGCGATCTTCGCCTTCGCGGTCATCGTCTGGATCACCGAAGCGCTCGATTACGCCATCAGCGCCGTCGTCATCGCCGCGCTGATGGCGCTGCTGCTCGGCCTGTCACCGAACATCGCCAATCCCAAGGTGCTGATCGGCACCGGCGCGGCGCTGACCACGGCCGTGAGCGGCTTCGGCAACACGGCGCTGACCCTGGTCGCGGCCGCGCTGTTCCTTGCCGCCGCCATGACCATCACCGGCCTCGACCGCCGCATCGCGCTGGTCATTCTGGCGCGCGTCGGCGCCCGCACCAGCCGCATCGTCATCGGCAGCATCGTCGTCGCCACCGTGCTCGCCTTCCTGGTGCCGAGCGCCACGGCGCGCGCCGCCGCGGTGATTCCGATCATGATGGGTATCGTCCTGGCCTTCGGCGTCGACAAGCGGAGCCGCTTCGCCGGTCTGTTGATGATCACCACCGTGCAGGCCGTCAGCATCTGGAACGTCGGCATCAAGACCGCCGCGGCGCAGAACATGGTGGCGGTCGGCTTCATGCATACCTTGCTCAAGCAGGACGTGACCTGGCTGAACTGGCTCATCGCCGCGGCGCCGTTCTCGATCCTGATGTCGATCGGCCTTTACGTCATCATGATGGTGATGATGCCGCCGGAGGCAAAGGAGATCCCCGGCGGCCAGGCCGCGGTGCAGAAGTCCCTGAGCGAACTCGGCCCGATGACCGGCCGTGAGGCGCGCCTGCTGGCGATCTCGCTCACGCTGCTCTGCTTCTGGGCCACCGAGGGCATCCTGCATTCCTTCGATTCATCGACAACGACGGTCGTCGCCGTGGCGCTGCTGTTCCTGCCCGGCATCGGCGTGATGGACTGGAAGAAGGCCAATCCGCTGATCCCGTGGGGCACCATCGTGCTGTTCGGCGTCGGCATCAGCCTCGGCACCGCGTTGTTGCAGACGCAAGCGGCGCCGTGGCTCGCCAACCTCATCGTGCAGGGGTTCGGCCTCAACGCCATGCCGGTCCTAACCATCCTGGCGGTGATGGCGGCCTTCCTGATCGTCATCCATCTCGGCTTCGCCAGCGCGACGGCGCTCGCCTCGTCGATGATCCCGATCGTGATCGCGGTGATGCAGAAAGTGCAGACGCCGGGCCTCAACGTTCTAGGCATGACGCTGCTGCTGCAGTTCGTCGTCTCGTTCGGCTTCATCCTGCCGGTGAATTCGCCGCAAGGCATGGTGGCCTACGGCACCGAGACTTTCGCGGCGCGCGACTTTGTCCGTACCGGCATCGTCATCACCGTGCTGGCCTACGCGCTGACGCTGCTGCTCGGCGCTACCTACTGGCGCTGGCTGGGATACGTCTGACGTGGGGCCATTTGAGAAGGAGGACAGTACAATGAAACGGCGACGAATGATGGCGACGGCAGTACTGATCGCAGGCCTCGCGGCAGCGCCCGCGCTGGCCCAGCCGATGGGACCCGGTGGACCGGGTTACGGCCCCGGCATGATGATGGGTCCGGGGATGATGGGCGGGCGCGACGGTCGCGGCATGGCGTGGATGTGTTCGCCGCGAGGCGCGGGGCTTGCCGAGTGGCGCAAGGAACGCATCGAGCGGTTGCTTAAGCCGACCGAGGCGCAGCGCAAGGCGCTGGACGACCTGCAGGCTGCTTCGGTCAAAGCGGCTGAAACGGTCACGGCGGCATGCCCGGGCGAATTTCCCGTCAGCGCTCCGGCCCGGCTTGAGCTGATGGAGAAGAGGATGGAGGCCATGCTCGCCGCAGTGAAGACGGTGCGCCCGGCCTTCGATGCGTTCTACGCAACGTTGAGCGAAGAGCAGAAGGCGCGCCTCAATTCATCGGCGCCGCGCGGATGGGGCTGGGGCCGCTGGCGGTGATCCCGCTTCCGGTTCTGCGAATAAAAGAAGCCCCGGCCTTGGCCGGGGCTTCTTGGTCTTGGCGGGCGTGCAGGACGACCCGCACGATCTTTACGAAGTCTCAGAACTTGTAGGTGACGCCGGCGCCGATCAGCCACGGGTCGAGATTGACCTTGCCGGTCATCGGAGCGCCGCCGACGATGCCGTCCCAGCTCGGGCGCAGCCACAGCTTCTTGACGTCGACGTTGATGCCCCAGTGCCTGTCGATCATATAGTCGAAGCCGATCTGCAGGGCCGGAGCGGCGGTGTTCTTCAGGTGGCTGCTCGTGACCGTGCCGCCCGCGGCCGACTGGCTGAAGAAGAAAGTGTAGTTCACGCCGGCGCCGATATAGGGCTTGAACGCGCCCCAATCGGTGAAGTGATACTGCAAGGTCAGGGTCGGCGGCAGCAGCCAGGCCTTGCCGACGTCAACACCGGCGATCGTACCGGTGCCGCTCACGCTATGCTTGGTGACACCAAGGATGAGTTCGGCCGCGATGTTTCTGGTGAAAAAATAGGTGATGTCGAGTTCCGGAACGAGCGAATCCGTCGTCGTCAGACTCGAGCCCGCGATCTGGTCGACCGTGCCCGAGTTGCGCGTCACCACGCCCAGCGCGCGCAAGCGGATCATCCACGGATTGAATAGATCGACGACCGGCGCCTTGTAGACCGGTTTGGCCGGCAGATCGGCCGCGACGGCGGGCGCCGCTGCGAGACCGAGGAACGCCGCGACAAGCGCCGGCGCGATTTTACGAAGTGTCATGTTTGACCCCTGAACCCCATTTAGTGCGCGGCGCGATGCCGCGATCGAGGATTGAACGGCTAACATTCAACAGGCGGGCGACCCCGGTAAAATTGACCGACGTCAAACAAATTGGCGAACTGTTGTCGCCGTGCATCGGTGCCGCACATTTCAAGGCGCGATACCGCCAGAACAATCGCGATGAGTTGCGTGTAGCGCAGGATTTACCGCGCTTTCGATAAGAGCCAGCTATTGCGCCGGGATGGATATTGATGGGGCGACGCCGACGAATCGCCGCGGCTTCGCGGCGTGATCGACGCAAGCGGCGCGTTTTCCCGGCCATACCACAGTTTGACTTGCATCAAGGCTGCCGAGGGCAGGGTCTCCAATAGTGCATAAGGGCCGGCATTCCGTCCGGCCACTTACGCAACGGAAGTCCTCCCATGGCGAACGCGCTCGCTCCCCAGAAAAGAATGACCATCGGCGAAGGCGGCTTGGCGCTGGCCCTCACGGCGTTGGCGCTGTTGACAATTGTAATCGCAGCCAAGGCCTATACGCCGGAATACGCATTCCATGCCTATCTTTTCACCGCCGCGAGCATCGCCGCGGTCTTTGCCATCGCCAACCGTTACTTCAGCCGCCCGGCCGAAAAGCCGCCGTTGTTCACGGCCGACGGGCGGCCCAACTACAATATGGGCCCCGTCAAGTTCGCGACCGTCGCGGCGATGCTCTGGGGCATTGCCGGCTTTCTGGTCGGCGTCATCATCGCCCTGCAACTCGCTTTCCCGGCGCTCAATCTCGACCTGCCGTGGACCAGCTTCGGCCGCCTGCGCCCGCTGCACACCTCGGCGGTGATCTTCGCCTTCGGCGGCAACGTTCTGATCGCAACGTCGTTCTATGTCGTCCAGCGCACCTGCCGCGCCCGGCTGGCCGGCGATCTCGCGCCGTGGTTTGTCATTCTCGGCTACAACTTCTTCATCGTCATTGCCGGCACCGGCTATTTGCTCGGCATCACCCAGGGCAAGGAATACGCCGAGCCGGAATGGTACTCGGACCTGTGGCTGACGGTCGTCTGGGTCGTGTATCTGCTGGTGTTCCTGGCCACGATCTGGCGGCGGACCGAACCGCACATCTATGTCGCCAACTGGTTCTATCTCGCCTTCATCGTCACCATCGCGGTGCTGCATCTCGGCAATAACCCGGCAATTCCGGTGTCGATCTTCTCGTCGAAGTCCTACATCGCCTGGTCCGGCGTGCAGGATGCCATGGTGCAGTGGTGGTACGGCCACAACGCGGTCGGCTTCTTCCTGACCGCCGGCTTCCTCGCCATCATGTACTACTTCATCCCGAAGCGCGCCGACCGGCCGGTCTATTCTTACCGGCTTTCGATCATCCACTTCTGGGCGCTGATCTTCCTCTACATCTGGGCCGGCCCGCACCATCTGCACTACACGGCACTGCCGGACTGGGCGCAGACGCTCGGTATGACCTTCTCGATCATGCTGTGGATGCCTTCCTGGGGCGGCATGATCAACGGCATCATGACGCTGTCGGGTGCCTGGGACAAACTGCGCACCGATCCGGTGCTGCGCATGATGGTGGTGTCGGTCGCCTTCTACGGCATGTCGACCTTCGAAGGTCCGATGATGTCGGTGAAGGTCGTCAACTCGCTGTCGCACTACACCGACTGGACCATCGGTCACGTCCACTCCGGCGCGCTCGGCTGGGTCGCCTACATTTCCTTCGGCGCCATTTATTGCCTGGTGCCGTGGCTGTGGAATCGCCGCCTCTACTCGCTCAAGCTGGTCAACTGGCACTTCTGGGTCTCGACGATCGGCATCGTGCTCTACATCACGTCGATGTGGGTCGCGGGCATCCTGCAGGGCTTGATGTGGCGCGCCTACACCGCGCTCGGCTTCCTCGAATACTCCTTCGTGGAGACGGTCGAGGCCATGCATCCCTTCTATGTGATCCGGGCACTCGGCGGAATCCTGTTCCTCTGCGGTGCGCTGATCATGGCCTTCAATCTCTGGATGACGGTGAATTCGCAAGCCGTCGCCGGAGAAGCCGAAATCCGGCTCCAGCCTGCCGAATAAACGGGGACGACAATGTCACTCTGGCAAAAACACGCCATCTTCGAAAAAAACTCCATCGTTCTCCTGCTCGGCATTCTCGTGATGATCGCCGTCGGCGGTCTCGTGGAAATCGTGCCGCTGTTCTATCTCAAGAACACGATCGAGAAGGTCGACGGCGTGCGGCCCTATACGCCGCTCGAACTGGCCGGCCGCGATATCTATGTCCGCGAAGGCTGCTACCTCTGCCACTCGCAGATGATCCGCCCGCTGCGCGACGAGGTCGAACGCTACGGCCATTATTCGCTGGCGGCCGAGAGCATGTACGACCATCCATTCCAGTGGGGTTCGAAGCGCAACGGTCCTGACCTGGCGCGTATCGGCGGCAAGTACTCGGACGACTGGCATCGCGACCATCTGCGCGATCCGCGTTCGGTCGTGCCGGGCTCGATCATGCCTGGCTACGGCTTCCTGGAGAACACCGATCTCGACTACGCGCATATCCAGCAGAACATGAAGGTGCAGGCCATGCTCGGCGTGCCCTACACCGACGACATGATCTCCCGCGCCAGGGAAGATGTGGTGACGCAGGATACGGCCGACAGCCCGGACGCCGTCGATCTTGCCAAGCGATATCCGAAGGTCAACGCGCGCAGCTTTTCCGGCAAAGGCGGGCGGGTCACCGAGGCGGATGCGCTGATCGCCTATCTGCAGAAGCTCGGCACCGAAGTCGACTTCAAGATGTACGACGATAAAGCCAATATTCGCTGAGCTTTAAGGACCGAAACGATGGACCCGACCTATCAAGCCGCCGCCGAGTTTTCCCAGCAATGGGGGCTCGTCTACTTCGTGACTATCTTCGCGGTTGTTTTGGCTTATGCGCTCTGGCCCTCGCGCCAGAAGCAATTCGACGAAGCCGCGCGTATTCCGCTGCAGGAGGACTGAGTCGTGGCTGACGAACACAAGCATATAGATCCCCTCACGGGAACTGCGACGACCGGGCATGAGTGGGACGGCCTGCGCGAACTGAATACGCCGCTGCCGCGCTGGTGGCTCTGGCTGTTCTATCTCACGATCGTCTGGTCGGTCGGCTACTGGATCGTGTATCCGGCCTGGCCGCTCCTCACGAATTCGACGCAAGGGCTGCTCGGCTACCACTCGCGAGCGGCCATTGTCGACGACCTTAACGCCCTGCAGGCGCAGCGCGGGCCGATGATGGCGAAGCTCGCTTCGGCGAGCACGGTGGATATCCTTGCCGATCCTCAACTGATCGACTTCGCGCGGGCGCAGGGCCGCGTGGCGTTCGCCGACAACTGCGCGCCGTGCCACGGCGCCGGCGGGGCGGGCGCCCGGGGCTATCCCAACCTCAACGACGACGACTGGCTGTGGGGCGGCAAGATCGCGGATATCGAGCAATCGATCCGTTATGGCATCCGCTCCGGCCATGACAAGGGCCATCAGGGCAACATGCCGCCCTTCAAGGACGTGCTGAAGCCGGCGGAGATGTCGAATGTCGCCGACTATGTGCGCTCGCTGTCCGGGCTTTCGACCGAGGCCGGCGCCGATCTCAAGGCCGGCCAGAAGATCTTCGCGGACAACTGCGCCGCCTGTCACGGCGACGCCGGCAAGGGTAACCGCGAAGTCGGCGCCCCGAACCTGACCGACAAGATCTGGCTCTATGGCTCCGACAAGGCGACCATCGTGCAGGGTCTGCAGCAGGGCCGCGGCGGCGTCATGCCGGTGTGGGAAGGGCGTCTGTCCGAGCCGGTCATCAAGGCGCTGGCCGTCTACGTCTACGGCTTCGGCGGCGGCGAGAAGTAGTCTTCCGTCCCCTCTCCCCTGGCGGGCGAGGGGACGAAGTTGACCCACATCAACACGCCCGATTCCGCCGGATTTAGACTACCCCGGTAATTTCCGGCGGAACACGTGATGACACAGCTCGAAGAACTGGTGCGGCAATCCGAGGTCAAGGCGCCGCCCTTCATGCCGGGCGATGACGACAACGACGACATTCCGCTCTACGCCGCCCGCCGCAAGATCTATCCGCAGAGCATCCACGGCACCTTCCGCCGCATCAGGTGGGCGGTGCTGCTCGTCACCCTGGGCATTTACTATCTCCTGCCCTTCGTGCGCTGGGACCGCGGGCCGGACGCACCGTCGCAGGCGGTGCTGATCGACTTCCCGAACCACCGGTTCTACTTCTTTTTCATCGAGCTGTGGCCGCAGGAGGTCTATTACCTCACCGGGCTTCTCATCCTCGCCGCCATCGGCCTGTTCCTGATGAACGCGCTCGCCGGCCGGGTCTGGTGCGGCTATCTCTGCCCGCAGACGGTGTGGACCGATCTCTACATGGCGATCGAGCGCTTCACCGAGGGCGATCGCCGCGAACACCTCAAGCGCGAGTCGCAACCCTGGACGCTCGAGACCTACGCGCGCAAGGGCGCCAAGCATTTCCTCTGGCTGATGGTGGCGTGGTGGACCGGCGGCGCCTGGGTTCTGTACTTCGCCGACGCGCCGACCCTGGTGAAGGAGCTCGCCACCGGCGAGGCGCCGTTCGTCGCCTACGCCTGGATCGGCATTCTCACCCTCACGACCTACGCGCTCGCCGGCCATCTGCGCGAACAGGTCTGCCTCTATATGTGCCCGTGGCCGCGCATCCAGGCGGCGCTGACCGACGAATACGCCCTCAACGTCACCTATCGCTACGACCGCGGCGAACCGCGCATGTCGGTCAAGAAGGCCGACCAGCTCAAGGCGCAAGGCCAGCGCGTCGGCGACTGCGTCGATTGCCTGCAATGCGTCCATGTCTGCCCGACGGGCATCGACATCCGCGAAGGCTCGCAGCTCGGCTGCATCCAGTGCGGCCTGTGCATCGACGCCTGCGACAACATCATGGCGAAGCTCGGCCGCCCGACCCGCCTCATCGCCTACGACACCGACCTTAACATCAAGGCGCGGCTCGAGGGCCGGCCGGCGGTGTACAAGCTGATCCGCTGGCGCACCGCGCTCTATGCGGCGATCATCGCCGTCGCCGGCGGCATCATGCTGTACACCCTGGCGACGCGCGGCTCGGAAGGCATCAGCGTCATCCACGACCGCAACCCGATGTTCGTGCGGCTGTCGGACGGCTCGCTGCGCAACGGCTACACCATCCGCATCGTCAACAAGCAGCTCAAGTCGCGCGACTTCATCGTCGCGGTGGACGGCCTGCCGTCGTCGCTGGTGGATTTCGTCGGCCTGCCGCCGCGCGCCGATGGCCGTCAGCTCGTCGCCGTCGGCCCGGACCAGACCAAGGAAGTGCGCGTTCTGGTCACCGACTACAGCAGCACGCCGCCGCCGGCGTCCACCACCGTGCTGTTCAGCCTGATCGACGTCAACACCGGCGCGGTGGCGCAGATGCGCGACCACTTCTTCGGCCCCGAGGGGAGATAACACGATGGCAACCACGCCCACACGTCCGCGTGAACTCACCGGCCGCGGTGTCCTCATCTGGTTCATCGGCTTCTTCGCCGTGATCTTCGCCGTCAACGCCGTCATGGTGAAGGCCGCGACGTCGACCTTCGGCGGCGTCGAGACGACCAGTTCGTACAAGGCCGGCCTCAAGTTCAAGGACGAGATCGCCGCCGCCGCGAAGCAGGCCGGCCTGCAATGGCATGTCGACGGCAAACTTGTACACGACAAGGCCGGCGAGGCCGTGCTCGACATCGCGGTGCGCGACGCTGCCGGCAAGGCGGTGACCGGGCTCGCCGCCACAGCGCTGCTGGCGCATCCCGCCGACGCGCGGCGCGATCACGAAGTGCCGCTCGGCCTTGTCGGCACCGGACAATTCCACGGCGTCGTCGTCGCCCCGGCGGGGCAGTGGGAGCTGATCATCGACCTCGAGCGCGACGGCGAGCGCGTGTTCCGCTCCCGCAGCCGCGTCGTGATGAAGTGAAACCGATTGGTGCAGCGTGCTCGCTTCACCTCTCCCATAGGGAGAGGTCGGATTGCGAAGCAATCCGGGTGAGGGGTTACGGCCTATCGAGAGTCATTTACCCCCCTCACCCCACCCCTCTCCCCACAGGGGAGAGGGAGCGTGCTGTGCATGTTGCAACTGCATCCCATAATCTGACCAATCACCAGCTTCCATGACCGAAACCCTCGATGTCTCGCCTTACATCAAGCCGGAAGCCGACGGCACCAGCGGCATGGATGTGGCCGTCGAGGGTATCACATGCGGCGCATGCATCGGACGCATCGAGCATGCGGTGAAGAGTCTCCCCGGCGTTACCGAGGCGCGGGTCAATTACAGCAACCGCCGCCTGCATGTCGCCTGGTCCGATGCGCTCGATGAGCCGGCGCGCATCTTCGAGGCGCTGCGCGCCAACGGCTATCGTGGCCATCCCTTCGTGCCATTGCGCGCCGAGGAGGAGGAGGCCGCCGAGACGCGGCGGCTGACGCGCTGCCTCGCCGTCGCCGGTTTCGCCGCCATGAACGTGATGCTGCTGTCGGTGTCGGTGTGGTCGGGCAATGTCACCGACATCACGCCGGAGACGCGCGACTTCTTCCACTGGGCCTCGGCGCTGATCGCGCTGCCCGCCGGCGCCTATGCGGGCCAGCCCTTCTTCACCAGCGCCTGGGTCGCGTTGCGCGCCGGCACGCTGAACATGAATGTGCCGATTTCGCTCGGCGTCATTCTCGCGCTCGGCATGTCGGTGGTCGAAACCGCCAACCACGCCGAGCACGCCTATTTCGATTCGGCGCTGATGCTGCTGTTCTTCCTGCTGGTCGGCCGCGCGCTCGAGCACGCCATGCGCCGCAAGACGCGCGCCACCGCCGGCAATCTCGCCGCGTTGCGCGCCGACACGGCGCATCGCTTCAACGGCGACGAACTCGTCAGTGTGCTGGCGGGCGCGCTCAAGGCGGGCGACCGCATTCTCGTCAAGCCCGGCGAGCGCGTGCCGGCCGATGGCGAGGTCATCAACGGCGTTTCCGAGATCGACGACAGCCTGATCACCGGCGAGACCGCGCGCCGCGCCATCAAGGCCGGCGCCAAAGTCTATGCCGGCAGCCTCAATTTCACCGGCACGCTCACCTTGCGTGTCACCGCCGCGGGCGGCAATTCGCTGCTCGACGAGATCGAGAAGCTGCTGGAGAAAGCCGCCAGCGCGAAGTCGCGCACGCGCCGGCTCGCCGACAAGGCGGCGCGTGTCTATGCGCCGGTGGTGCACGTCACCGCGGCGCTGACCTTTCTCGGCTGGTGGCTCTATGGCCTGTCGCTGCACGATTCGATCATCATCGCCATCGCGGTGCTGATCATCACCTGCCCTTGCGCGCTGGCGCTGGCCATTCCGGCGGTGCAGGTCGTCGCCTCCGGCACGCTGTTCCGCCGCGGCATCATCCTGAATGCCGGCGATGCCATCGAGCGTCTCGCCGAAGCCGACACCATCGTATTCGACAAGACCGGCACGCTGACCTTGCCCGAGCCGCGCGTCGTCAATGCCGCGGAGGTCGATGCCGCACTGTTGCAGGCCGCGTCGCGGCTGGCGCAGTCCAGCCGGCATCCTTTGGCCATGGCGCTGGCGAAGGAAGCCGCGAGCACAACGCCGTTCGACGGCGCAGTCGAGGAGCCGGGGCAGGGTGTGCGCGCGAATGTCGATGGTGCCGAGATGCGGCTCGGCAGTGCGGCGTTCTGCAATGTCCCCGCCACCGTGCGGGGCGAGGGTATGTCCCACATCTATTTCCGCCACGGCGACCGCGCCGCCGCTTTCTCCATCGCGCAAAGCCTGCGGCCGGATGCTATCGAAACCGTGCAGGCGCTACGCGATCTCGGCTTCGATCTGCACATTCTCTCCGGCGATCGCAGCGAAGCGGTGGCGCCGGTCGCGCAGGCGCTCGGCATTCCGCAATGGCAGGGCGGCGTTAATCCGGCGCAGAAGATCGCGTTCATCGAAATGCTCAAGCAAAGGGGCCGCCGCGTGCTGATGGTCGGCGATGGCCTCAACGACGCGCCGTCGCTGGCCGCCGCGCATGTGTCGCTGTCGCCGATCTCGGCCGCTGACGTCACCCAGGCGCAGGCCGACGCCGTATTCCTCGGCGAGCGGCTGGCGGGCGTGCGCGATGCGGTGACGATCTCGCGCCGCGCCCGCCGCCTGATGGTGGAAAATCTCTGGCTCGCCGTGATCTACAATCTTATCGCCGTGCCGATTGCGATTGCCGGGCTGGTGACGCCGCTGATCGCCGCGGCGGCGATGTCCGGCTCGTCGCTGCTGGTCACGCTGAATGCGCTGCGCGCCAATGTCAAAGACACGAATGCGGAAGCCGCCACCAACTCCGCTCATTCCCGCGCAGGCGGGAATCCAGCCTCTGGGTCCCCGCTTGCGCGGGGGCGAACGGAAATGGCCGGTTTGCCCGCGGAAACGAGCGCGACATGAACGTCATCATCTATCTGCTGCCGCTGGCGCTCGGCCTTGGCCTGCTCGGCCTGTTTGCGTTCCTGTGGGCGCTCAAGAGCGGCCAGTACAGCGACATGGAAGGCGCGGCCTATCGCGTGCTGTCGGATGAGGATGTGGAGTGATCTTCTTATCCCTCCCTCGGAGGGGGAGGGATAGGAAACGTCACTTCCCCAGCATCACCGTCTCGAATTCCGCCGGCAGCACGATCTCCAGCAATTCGCAATCGTCGGAATAGCCGAGCACGGTGTGCTTGATCTTCGGCGGCTGGATCCAGCAGGCGCCGGCCTCGAAGGTGTGCACGCCTTCGCCTTCGAACTCGGTCTTGTACCAGCCCTTGAGCACATAGATCATCTGCAGTTCCACATCGTGGAAATGCGGATGCGCGACATCCTCCGCCTTGAACGGCGGGATGAAGCGGATCACATGCGCCTGCACCATGCCGGAGGTGGCGAGCGCAAGGCCGAGGTCGCGATATTTCGCGTAAGAGCGCAGGCCCTGGTCGAAGTCGGCCTCGTTATGATGGCTGACGTGAAACTTCTGCGTCGGCTTCTTGGGCCGGGTTCTCGCCGACACGGCGCGGCGCGCATTGGCCTTGGCCGCCTTGCGCGGCTGGGCGAGCTTCGGCAGCTTTTTCCTTGTTTTGGAACGCTTTTTGGCCATTGATGCCTCCCTTCGCGCCCCGCAATTGGATCATGGCCTTTGATTTCATGGAAGAGCCCGCAACACCCGTCATCCGGATTTTCGTCGATGCCGATGCCTGCCCGGTCAAGAACGAGGTATACCGGGTGGCCGAGCGCTACGGCCTCAAGGTGTTCATCGTCGCCAACTCGTTCATGAACGTGCCGCGCAGCGACCTGATCGAGCGCGTCATCGTGCCGGAAGGGCCGGATGTCGCCGACGGGTGGATCGCCGCGCGGGCAGGGGCTTATGACATCGTCATTACCGCCGACATTCCGCTGGCGGCGCGCTGCGTCAGGAATGGCGCCAGCGTGCTGTCGCCGACCGGCAAGGTGTTCGACGACGACGCCATCGGCATGGCGCTGGCGAGCCGTAACCTGATGGCCGATCTGCGCAGCGCCGGCGCCGTGACGCGCGGTCCGCCGCCGCTGTCGCGGCAGGACGTGTCGCGGTTTCTCTCGGCGCTCGATCTGGCCGTGGTGCGGGCGAAGAGGAAGATGGGGCTCTAGCGCCACCTGTCCCGGGCGCAGCGCAGCGTGCAACGATGCGCTGCAGAACCGGGACCGTTCCAAACTCAACATTCGCGAAGGCCCCGGATCTGCGTCGCATCACTTCGTGCTGCGCCGCGTCCGGGGCAGGAGGCACTACTCCGCCGCGGTGCTCACGCCGCCATGGGCCTTCGACCATCCGGCCGGGTCGTTGATGAAGTTCTCGACCTCAGCCAGCATCTTCGGCTCGAAGCGGTCCATCTTCTTGGCGACGCGCAGCACGTCGCGCCAGGTCGTCAGGTAATGTAGCGTGACGCCGAGGTCGCCGAGGACCTTCTCGCCTTCCTTGTAGATGTTGTAGAAGAAGATCACCGAGCAGTGATCGCATTTTCCGTCGGCGTCGCGGATGGCCTTGACGAAATTGACCTTGCTGCGGCCGTCGGTGGCGAGGTCTTCCACCAGCAGCACGTTCTGGCCGGCCTTGAGTTCGCCCTCGATCTGCGCGCCGCGGCCGAAGCCCTTGGGCTTCTTGCGCACATACTGCATCGGCAGATGCATGCGGTCGGCCACCCAGGCGGCGAAGGGGATGCCGGCGGTCTCGCCGCCCGCCACGGCGTCGAGCTTGCCGCGGCCGATGTCGCGGTCGATGGCGTTGACCATGTAGCCCATGATCGCGCTGCGCACGTCGGGGAAGGAGATCAGCCAGCGCGAGTCGTTATAGACCGGGCTCGCCCAGCCCGAGGTGAAGATGAAGGGCTTGTCGGCCATGAACCGCACCGCGCCGGTGTCGAGATACATGCGCGCGGTCAGTTCGGCGATGGTGTCGCGGTCGAGGAAATGGGCGTCGGTGGTCATGGGGGCTGATAAAGCAAGAGCGCAGCGACCGGGTCAAGACGCCTGTCTTTCTTCTCCCCTCCCCCGCGAGCGAAGCGAGTAGTGGGGAGGGGTCGGGGGTGGGGGCTCTTAGGCTAGGTCCCCCCACCCCGGTTCGCGTCGCAAGGCGACGCTTACCGACCCTCCCCACCGCTTTCGCGGGGGGAGGGAAAGGAAGGTCAATGCTCCGCCGCGACCCGCAGGCCGACATAGCGCTCCAGCGTTTCGGTGTCTTTCTGCAGCTCCGCCGAGGGCGCCCGGTGCATCACCTCGCCGCGCTCCAGCACGACGGCGCTGTCGGTCAGTTCCAGCGCCACGTCGGTGTGCTGCTCCACGAGGACGATGGCGAGCTTCTGCCCGGCCAGCATCTGCTTCACCGCGCCGATCAGTTCCTCGACGATGACCGGGGCGAGGCCCTCGAACGGCTCGTCGAGCAGCAGCAGTGACGGGTTGGTCATCAGCGCCCGGGCGATCGCCAGCATCTGCTGCTCGCCGCCCGAGAGCTGGTTGCCCATGTTGTTGCGGCGCTCGGACAGGCGCGGAAACACCTTGTAGATGGATTGGAGATTCCACTCGCCGGCGCGGGCGGCGACGGTGAGGTTCTCCTCGACCGACAGCGAGGCGAAAATCTCGCGCTCCTGCGCCACCCAGCCGATGCCGTTATTGGCGCGCCAGTGCGGCGGTTGCTTCGAGATGTCCTGGCCGCGCCAGAACACATGGCCGGCGCGCATCTGGGTGAAGCCCATGATGGTGAGCATCAGGGTCGATTTGCCGACGCCGTTGCGGCCGAGCACGGCGAGCGCGCCGTGGTCGGCGATATCGAGCGTGATGCCGTTGAGCACGACGGCGTCGCCGTAGCCGGCGGTCACCTGCTGCAGTCTCAGAAGCGGGGCGCCATCAGCCATGTTTTCGCGTCCCCAGATAAACCTCGCGCACACCGGGATCGGTCGAGATCTCGGCGGGCGAGCCTTGCGTGAAGATGGCGCCGCCGACCAGCACGATGATGTGGGTGGCGAAGCGGAACACGACATGCATGTCATGTTCGATGAACAGCAAAGTCAGCTCGTCGGACAGGCCGGCGACGACCTCGAAGATTTCGCCGGACTCCTCATGCGGCACGCCGGCCGCCGGCTCGTCGAGCAGCAGCACCTTCGGCTTGGTGGCGAGTGCCAGCGCGATCTCGAGGAGACGCTGGCGGCCATAGGGCAGTTCGCGCGTGGTGCGGTAGCAGGCATCGCCGAGCTTGAGTTTGGCGAGGATCTCGTAGGCTTCCTCGATGGCGTCCTTGTTGGCGGCGATGTTCTGCCAGAAACGGCCGGCAATGCCGCGGCGCTCGCACACCGCCAGCGTGACGGCCTCGAGCGGGTTCAGCCCCGCGAACAAGGTGTTGATCTGGAAGGTGCGGGCGAGGCCGCGCCTGACGCGCTCCTGCGGCTTCATCGCCGTCACGTCCTCGCCGCCGAGCGTGATCTGACCGGCGTTCGGCACCAGCATGCCGGTCATCAGGTTTATCAGCGTGGTCTTGCCGGCGCCGTTCGGCCCGATCAGCGCATAGCGCGCGCCGACCGGCAGATCGATATTGATGTCGCGCGCCACCACCAGCGAGCCGAAGCTCTTCTGCACGCCGCGGGCGGACAATGCGACGGTGCCCTTCACGGGTTGCGCGCTCATTTGCGCCTCCAGCGCGCCGTGAGTTTGGACAGGCCGCCGAGAATGCCGTTCGGCAACAGCATCACCACCACCACGAGAAGAACGCCGATCCAGAAATACCAGTATTGCGGCGCGATGCCGGAGAACTGGTCGCGCGCGATCATGAACACACCGGCGCCGATCAGGCCGCCATAGAGCCGTCCGGCGCCGCCCAGCACCAGCATCACAAGGACGTCGGCGGAGCGTTCGAAACTGAGCACCTCCAGCGCCACCGTCTCGGTGGTCTGCGCCAGGATGCCGCCGGCGATGCCGGCGATGATCGCCGAGATCGTATAGACCTTGCGGATGTGGGCGCGGCTGTCGGCGCCGATCGCCGGCATGCGCGTGAAGTTCTCGCGGATGCCGCGCAGCGCCAGCCCGAACGGCGAATTGATCAGCCGCCGCGTGAACAGGAAGCACAGGAACAGGATGCCGAGCGCGTAGCCATAGGCGGTGTAGCCGTAGAGATCGAACTTGAACACGCCGAACACCGGCTTGATCGACACGCCCTGCAGACCGTCGGAGCCGCCGGTCAGCCAGCTCATGCTGTTGGCAGCCTCGTGCAGCAGCAGGCCGAGGCCGAGCGTGATCATGATCAGCGTCAGGTGACGGAAGCGCGAGATGATAAAGCTCGACGCGAAACCGACGATGCCCGCGACCAGCGCGGCAACGAGGAGGCCGCTGAAGGGCTCGCCCCAGACGAATTTGGTGAAGATGCCGGCCGAGTAGGCGCCCAGGCCGAAGAAGGCGGCATGGCCGAGCGAGACGATGCCGGCATAGCCGAGGATGAGATCGAGCGACAGCGCGAACAGCGCCGTGATGGCGATCTGGCTCGCCAGCGACAGATAAGTCGGGAACAGCCAGAACGGCAGCAAGGTCGCCAGCCAGAAGGCGATCTCGAGCACGCGCCAGCGGCTCAGGCTCTGCATGTAGGTCTGCGGGGTCATGGCGGCGGCCGGATCGGATGCTGTCATGACCGCTTCCCGAACAGGCCCGCCGGCTTCCACATCAGCACCGCCACCATCACCAGATAGATGAGAAAGCCGCCGAGCTGCGGCACATAATACTTGCCGGCGATGTCGCTGATGCCGATGAGGCAGGCGGCGGCGAACGAGCCGGCGATCGAGCCGAGGCCGCCGACCGACACCACGATCAGCACATAGACGAGATAGACGAAGGCGAAGTGCGGATCGAGGCCGACGATCTCGATCGCCAGCGCGCCGCCGAGGCCGGCAAGGCCGGAGCCGAGTGCGAAGGTGACGGCGAAGGTGCGATCGACGTCGATGCCGAGGCCGCGCGCCATGCGCTGGTTGTCGACCGCGGCGCGGACCTGCGCGCCGAAGCGCGTGTGCTCCAGCGTCATCACCAGAAGGATCGTCACGACGATGCCGACGGCGATGAGGAACAGGCGGTAGATGCCGATGTTCAGGCCGAAGAAGGTGATCGAGCCGCGCATATAGCTCGGCATGGCCACCGGCTGCTGCGTGGTGCCGAAGAACCAGGCGGCGGCGGCGACCGAGATGAAGGCGAGGCCGATGGTCAGCAGCACCTGATCGAGATCGGTGGCGCGGTAGAGGCGGCGATACAAGGTGCGCTCGACGAGGACACTGACGAACGCCGCGGCCAGGAAGGCGAAGGGCAGGGTGGCGAAGAAGTTCCAGTTGAAGTTCTTCATCAGCATCACGGTGACATAGGCGCCGAGCATGCCGAAGGCGCAGTGCGCCAGATTGACGAAGTTCATCAGCCCGAGCGTGACCGACATCCCGACCGACAGCAGGAAGAGCAGCATGCCGTAGGCAATGCCATCGAACAGGACGCCGAAAACGGGAGGAAGCATGGCTGTTGCGTTACGCCTTTGAGATGTGTGTCGCCGTGTCTTTCCGGATGCCGGCCCTTAGGATGGCTGCGGGACTTTATCGCCAATAGCAAGAATTTCCGGGGCTTTGCACTGATTTCTGCGCTCGCTGCGGCGCAGCGCGGTAAATGTCGCGGCGTTCGCGGCGCGTCCCACTCTGTCCCGTCGCGCAACGGGGCGGCCGTTGGGCCGCCCCGTCAATCGCAGCCGAGTTGGCCGGCCTTATTTCATGGCGGCCTTAACCGGATCCTTGACGTTCTCGACCTTGTCGAACTCGACATTGACGAGCTTGCCGCCGACCTTCTCGACCTTGCGGATGTAGATGGTCTGCACGATGTCGCGGGTTTCCGGATCGATCATCATCGGGCCGCGCGGTGCTTCCCACTTCAGTCCCTTGGCGGCGTTGACCAGCGCCTCGCCGTCGGTCTTGCCGCCGGTCTTCTTCAGCGCTTCGTAGATCACGTGCATGCCGTCATAGCCGCCGGCGACGAAGAAGTTCGGGTTCTCGCCGTTGTTGTCCTTCTTGTATTCGGCGACGAACTTCTCGTTGAGCGCGGACTTGTGATTGTGATCGTAGGTCCACGCCGTGATGATGCCGAGCGCGGTGTCGCCCATGTTCACGAGCGCCGAGTCGTCGGTCAGTTCGCCGGTGCCGAGGATCTTGGTCTTGGCGCTGTCGATGCCGCGTTCGGCGAAGGCCTTGCCGATCGCCGCCGGCTGCGCGCCGCCCGGAATGAACACGAAGATCGATTCCGGGTTGAGATCCTTGGCGCGCTGGACATAGGCCGAGAAGTCCGGATTGGCGACCGCCATGCGCACGGCGCCGACGGATTCGCCGCCTGCCGATTTGAGCGCCGCCTGGAAGCTGGTCTCGGCGTCATGGCCCGGGCCGTAATCCGAGACCATGGTGTAGGCCTTCTTGACGCCGTTCTTGGCGGCCCAGGCGCCCATGGTCGCCGACACCTGCGGCAGCGTGTGCGAGGTGCGTACCGAATAGTTCGACTTGGTGGTGATGATCGAGGTCGCGGCGTTCATGATGACCATGAACTTCTTGGCTTCGGCCGAGATGTCGGCCGCGGCCATGGCGTTCGGCGTCAGGAGGAAGCCGGCGAGGATGTCGACATTGTCGCGCACCACCAGTTCCTGCGCGAGGCGCTTGGCGACCGGTGGCTGCGGACCGGCGACATCCTTGCGGATGATCTCGATCTTCTTGCCGGCGACGGTATCGCCGTTCATTTTCATATAGAGCTTGATGCCGGCGTCCATCTGCTTGGCGCCGTCGGCGAACTGGCCGGAATAGGGCAGGATGACGCCGATCTTGACGGTGTCCTGGGCTTGGGCCGTGGAAACGAGAGCCAGGACGGCCGCGGCCGCGCTGGCATAGAGCATGGTTTTCATCGTCATTTCCTCCGTCGATGCGCGCCGTTCAGCCGGCGGCGTCTGTTGTCAATTTCACGGAGGATATTGCCCGAGCGCCCGGGCGATGGAAAGCCTGAGGCTTCCCGCCGGCTTGTGAGAATCGAACCTCATCTTGCAGGAATCGAACGGCTGCGCCATATGCCGCAGCCGTTTTCAGCTTTGCTCTAGGCCTTTCGTCGCAGAAGGACCGGCGCCCGCAAGGGGCGCCGTCCGGCCTTACGCCAGCGACAAGGTCGCGCGCTCGTACTGGCCGCTGCCCATGCCGCCTTCCGGGAAGATGCCGTGGGCGGCGATCCATTCGAAGGATTCCTCGTAGACTTCCTTCGTGTACGGTTCGAACACCAGCCGCTCGCCGGGCCCCCAGCGTCGCGTGTCCATCTTCGCGTGGAAACGATCGGGAAATTCGTTCTTGTAGAAGTGCGTGTAGAGCTCCGGGCGCAGGTCGATATCGCGCTGGGCGCGGCGCAGCGCGCGGAAGAACTTGCGCAGGTCTTCCGAATCGGGATCGCCATGGATCATGGTGCCGATCATGAAGGTGGCGTCGATCACCTTGCGATAGCCGAGTTGCTCCGCAAAATAGTAAGGCCCATTGAACAGATGCACCGCCGGCGCCGTGCCGTCAAACAGGTGCTCCATGCGCTTGAACAGCATGCCGGTCTCGTAGCGCAGGTTGATATCGGCTGGCTTGAGGAATTGCTCGAGCGCCTGCACCGTGGCGTAGTGGCTGCCGGATTGATAGCCGACCGAGATCGGCACGCCGGCGAGATCCTCCGGTGTTTTGATTTTGGAGTCGGGCGCGACGAAAATGCCGGCGGTCGCCACCGAATAGACATCGGTGAGCATGCGGCCGTGGCCGTTCGAGGCGGCGACGTTCACGGTCCAGTGGCAGGCGCAGGACACGCTGGCCTTGCGGCCTTCCTCGAAGGACTGGAACGCGCCCTTTGAGCCCTTGTCGTGCTGCTTGCCGTCGGTCGCGCGCATCAGTTCGCGGAATTCGTAGTCGAGCCCTTCGTCGGTGAAATAGCCCTTCTGGTCCGCCACCCACTCCTGCAGGCGGAAATGCGGTTCGATGATGAATTTGGCCATGCGTTTTCTCCCTGTTTGTTATTTGCCGTTTTGTTATTCGTCATTCCGGGGCCGGCCGAAGGCTGGAACCCAGCGACACGCTTTCGAGCCCGCTACTGGATTCCGGGTTCGCTCGCTTGCGCTCGCGCGCCCCGGAATGACCGCGAACATCAACAACACCGCCCCTCTTCGGGGGCTTCGTGCGAATGCCCGTGCTCGGCGACGCGCCGGGCGCGGATCATCTTGACGTGGTCGTTCATCAGCGCGCGCGCCGCACTGGCGTCGCGCATCTCGATGAAATCGACGAGCTTTGAATGGGTATCGATGATGTGGCGCGCGAGCTTCGGCGTCGCCGTCGCGTTGCGGCGCGGCCATGAGATGTGCTCGAGCGACAAAAGCTGCACGACGATGACGCGATTGTGCGAGGCTTCCGCCACGGCGAGATGGAAGTCGCGCGACAGTCGCGTGAAGGCGTCGAGATCGGCGATCGAGGCTTCGGCATCGGCGAGCAGTTGCCGCAGCTTCGCGATGTCCGCGGCCGTGGCGTGCTCGGCGGCGAGCTCGGCGCCGAGCGTTTCGACGGCGCGCTGCACATCCATGATCTCGGCGGCGGACACGCCGGCGAGGTCGAGCTGCACCGCGAGCGCTTCGGCGAACAGCCGCGGATTGCCGTGGGCGATGCGGGCGCCGCCGCCTTTGCCCATGCGGATCTCGACGATGCCGAGCGCTTCCAGCGTGCGCAGCGCGTCGCGCGCGACGATGCGGCTGGTGCCGAAGCGGGCGGCGAGGTCCTTCTCGCTGCCGAGGAAATCGCCGGGCTGGAGCGCCTTGGCGAAGAGCTGGTCGCGCACCTCGGCGACCATTTGGGCTGAGAGGGACGAGGAGCGGCCGGCGAACATGATGCGCGCGGTGAGCTGACCGCTCATGGCGACCGGCATTCCGGTAGCCGTCTTGGCGCTGCTGCGCGGCATCGGCGTCCTCCTGTGGCGTCCCCGGCGCGGCCTCTGCCGGGCCGGCATCTCCCGGGACGCCTCCGGAGTATGGCGGCACCGGATACGATAGTAAAGATATTATCTTATGGAACTTGGCCCGCGCTGACGGACTAACGGGCAGGTGGCCGCCCCATGGTTCGAGACGGGCTTCGGCCCTCCTCACCATGAGGGCGGAGAGAATCCCGTCATTCCGGGGCGCGCCAAAGGCGGCCCTCCGGGCCGCCCGGAATGACCGTGATTTAATCCCTTGATTCATATTCCTACTAGTCCTATATTCCCACCATCCCGCCCCTGTTCGCGAGGGGTGTCTGATCAGCGTCTCCAGATGCTGGGGCGGGGAGCGGTGGCCGGGACGGGGCGTCGGAGATGCGGCGCAAATTCCCCTCCCGGCGGTCCAAGCCGCTCGCTCCCGGCGCGCCTTGCCGCGCGTCACGGGGGCCGACTTGCGCGTGCCAAGGGAGCAGAAGCCGCCGGTGGCGTCTCGATCCACAAGATCGCGGCAAAGCCGGGGTCAGGAAGCCACCCCGCCCGCGCAGGAAAGCCTCGGAGCGGTGGATAGCAATGGTTCGTCCACCGGGGGTCGAGCGGAGCAAGCCGAAAAACACCGCGCGCGGAACGCCGAAGGCTCGGCATTTCCGTGGTGACGAACTCGTGTGAATCTAACTCACACATCACACGAGGCTGCGGGGCTGTTCGGGCCCCGGCGTTCCGCGCGCCCTCGTTTTATCGAAGGGGCTGGAATGAAGGTTCGGAAATGCGGCCTGCCCGGGGCCGGTAAAGAATACGGGCGATGAATCACGCCTGTACGTCGCTCGCGGAGATCAGGATGCCCTCAGATCTCGATCCCTTCGGCCTCGAGAATGGCGTACTGCACGAAGTCCTTCATCGGCTGCCAGGCCGCGCCGGTGTAGCCGGCCAGAATGCGAATGCGCACGACCTGAACGAGCTGGTTATCGACGGACTTGGAATCGACGGTTCCGTCCTGGGTGAAGGCGATCGCCGCGAGTCCGCAAGCCTTGGCATTATGCGCTTCCTTGTTCACGGCCGCCATGGCCTGATCGGGAGACCGGCCGGTGGCGCGCAGTTCGAGAAAACGCGCCGCCTGCGCCTGGCTGTCGCAGATCATGCCGACGCCGACCTTGGCGTCCTTGTCGCCACGACTCTGCGCCGAAGCCGCGCCGCCGGCGCACAACAGCAACGTCACACCAATGCACAAAGCCGGTGAAAAACGCATTCGTCCGCTCCGTCTCGCAGTTGGCCTCGCATGGCTTGCGATGCTTCCACCGAGCAAACGCGGCGGCGGAACGCCGGGTCCGGAGAGTCACAAAATTGTGAGGACGCGCCAGAAACGCGATGGCCGGGTCTCGCCCTGCGGGCGGCCCGGCCATGACGGCATTATTCGCGATGAAAGCGCGCGCTTACATCTGCTTGAGCAGCGCGTCGCCGCTGGTCAGTTCGCATTTGCCGGGCGCGTCTTCGACATTGAGCGCCTTCACGGTGCCGTCCTCGACCAGCATCGAATAACGCTTGGAGCGGATGCCGAGCACCGGCATGGCGCCGTCGAATTCCATGCCGATGGCCTTGGTGAATTCGGCGCTGCCGTCGGCGAGATACTCGATCTTGCCGTCGCCGCCCGACTTCTCGGCCCAGGCCTTCATCACGAAGGGATCGTTGACGGACACGACGGCCACTTCGGCGCCCTTGGCCTTGAAGTTGGCGAGGTTGTTGAGGAAGCTCGGCATGTGCAGGTTCGAGCAGGTCGGCGTGAAGGCGCCGGGCACGGCGAACAGCGCCACCTTCTTGCCCTTGAACACCTCGTCGGTGGTCCGGGGCTTGGGCCCCTCGCTCGTCATCACGCGGAACGTCGCAGCAGGCAGCTTGTCACCGACCTTGATGGCCATGGGTTTCCTCTCGGCTTTGGCAGAACGGGTTATTGCGATACCGGGGCGGAACCTAATGCATTTTCCGGCGAAGTGGAAACCGGTTCGTGCCGCCGCTCAGTCGAGGCGCGCCGTCACCTCATAGGCGCGGTCGCCCTCCACCACGGTGAAGGTGAGGTCGTAAGGCTTCTTCGGGTCGGCCCCCGGCGGCAGGCCGTCCAGCTCGAAACCGAAATGCCGGCGCCCGGCCGGCGCGCCCTGTGCCGGCTTCGGGATGGGCAAGGCCCATTCCGGCGACGGGCCTTCGGCGAAAATCTGCATCGGCGCATCGCCGCCCGCCTTGAGATCGACCGCGACCAGCGGCTTGGCGGCATCGTTGACCCGGCGCAGCGACAGGCCGAGCGCGGTGGCGTCGGCCTTCTGCGGCACGCGCGCTTCGGCGGCCTTCAGCGCGCTGTCCTGCGTGCTCGGCGCGGCGCCGATCGGCAACTCGGCCTTGCCCTCGGCCGGCACGCACAGCTTCTCGCACACGGCGTATTCGATCTTGAGCCGCGCGACGACGGGCTTGGCCGGATCGATCGGCACGATGGTGACCGGGAAGATCACGCTGTCATTGTAGCCGATCGACTGCCCGCCGCCGTCGCTGAACAGAAGCGGCGCGGGAAAGCGCACCGTCGCCGCCTTGATATTGTCGGAGCCGGCGAAGGAGAAGCGCGGCGGCACGCCGGAGTCGCCCGGATAGCGCCAGTAGGTGTGCCAGCCCCGCTCCATCTTGATTTCGATACCGGCGCGCAGCGGCGCGCCCTTGGCATCTTTCTCATTGGCGCCGGCGATCAGCCGGACCGCCGATTTGATGTCCTGACTCCAGGTCGAGGCGTCGGCGGCCTGCGCCGAAGGGGACACGGCCGAAACCGCGGCGGCGGCAACGCCCGCCAGGATGTAACGACGGATTTTCATGCGCACAGGTCTAATCGCGGCCCATGGGCCGTGCCACTGAATTCATCGTGAGCCGCCGTGAGCATCTTATGAGCACTCGTACCGCGGCCATTTTGCCACAATTGACGCACAGATTCGAACGTCACGCGGTCGCGCGGCGAGCCCCGCGTTCGTTTGCAAAGCCGGACCGATCGGGTAACCTTTGACCATGCCAGCGCCTCGCCCGACCAAATCCGCACCGAAGACGAAGACGTCGCGCCGCTCCACGGCGTCGGCGACGCCGGCCTCGCGCGGCTATCTCGACGGCCAGATGCTGATCGCGATGCCGACCATGACCGACGAGCGCTTCTCGCGTGCCGTGATTTACGTGTGCGCGCATTCGAGCGAAGGCGCCATGGGCATCGTCGTCAACCAGCCGGCCGCCAATATCAAGTTTCCGGACCTGCTGGTGCAGCTCGAGGTGATACCGGCCAGCGAGCGCATCCAGTTGCCCGAAGAGGCCGGCGACGTGAAGGTGCTCAAGGGCGGCCCGGTCGAAACCGGCCGCGGCTTCGTGCTGCACTCGGCCGATTTCTTTATCGAGAACTCGACGCTGCCGATCGACGAAGGCGTGTGTCTTACCGCGACGCTCGACATCCTCAAGGCCATCGCCCACGGCCAGGGCCCCGAGAGCGCGATCCTCGCATTGGGCTATGCCGGCTGGGCGCCGGGCCAGCTCGAGCAGGAAATCCAGCAGAACGGCTGGCTGCACTGCGCCGCCGACAGCGAATTGATCTTTGGTGTGGACACCGGCGCCAAATACAACAAGGCGCTGCGCAAGATCGGCATCGATTTGAGCTTCCTGTCGAACGAAGCCGGCCACGCCTGAGGACGCGAAGCGCCGGTTTATTCCGACGCGATCTGCAGCGTGCGCGGACGCGCCGGTTTTTCCAGCAGCAGCGCCAGCGCCTCGTCGGTGGTCATCGGCTCGCCGAAAGCGAAGCCCTGCGCGTATTCGCAGCCCATCTGGTAGAGCTCGACGGCATCGCTGTCGGTCTCGGCGCCCTCCGCGACCACTTCCATGCCGAGATCGTGGGCCAGCGCAATGATCGAGCGCAGGATCACGGGACGGGTGCCGCGCGACGTGGTGCGAACGAAGGACTGATCGATCTTGATGGTGTCGAACGGGAAGCGCTGCAGATAGGCCAGCGACGAATGTCCGGTGCCGAAATCGTCGAGCGACAACCCTGCCCCGAGCTCCTTGATGCGGGTCAGCATCTGCGCGGCATGCTCGGGGTTCTCCATCACCAGGCTCTCGGTGATCTCGAGCTTGAGCGTGCCGCGCGTGATCGGGGTGCGCGAGAGAACGCCGCGCAGATCCTGGATCAGATCGTGACGCAGCAACTGCCGCGACGACACGTTGACGGAAGCGAACACCGGCTCGTGGCCGCGCGGCAGTTCGGCCTGCCAGCGCGCCAGTTGCTTGGCGGTGTGGTCGAGGACGAACAGGCCGAGATCGACGATCAGCCCGATTTCCTCGGCGATGGAAATGAATTCGGCGGGCGACAGCCGCCCCATCTTCGGATGGTCCCAGCGCGCGAGCGCCTCGAAGCCGGCAATGGCGCGGTCTTCCAGCCGCACGATCGGCTGGAACAGCACCTTGATTTCCTGGCGTTCGATGGCGCGGCGCAGTTCGGATTCCAGAGTGAGCCGGTCGGTCTTGCGCGCGCGCATCGCCGGCTTGAAGATCTCGATGCGGTCGCCGCCGATGCGCTTGGCGTAATACATCGCCAGCTCTGCATCCTTGAGCACTTCCTCGGTGCGATGCGGCGCGCCCTCGGCCAGCGCCAGACCGATCGAGGCGGTGAGGAAGATTTCACGGTCGTTGAACGCGATCGGCGCGCGCAGCGCTCGGCGCAATGTTTCGGCGAAGGAGACGATCCGCGCCGGCTCCTTCTCCGACAGCAGGATGATGGCGAACTGATCGCCCGACAGGCGGGCCAAGGTATCCTGCGGCTTGAGCGCCCGGCCGAGGCGGCGCGCAATGGTCAGCAGGATCGAGTCGCCGACCGCGATTCCGACCGAGTCGTTGACCTGCTTGAAGCGATCGAGGTCGATTACGATGATCGACGGCCGGATGTTGGTGTCCGAGCGCGCGAAGGCGAAGGCTGCCTCCATGCGGTCGATAAATAGCTCGCGGTTCGGCAGGCCGGTCAGGTTGTCGTGCACGGCATCGAACAGCAGACGCTCCTCCGCGTTCTTGAAGTCGGTCACGTCGGTCAATGTGCCGACGACACGCACCACTTCGCCGTCGGAGCCGACGACCGGCCGCGCCTTCAGCGTGAACCAGAAATAATGGCCGTCGGCGGAGCGCAGGCGGAAGTCCTGCGAAAGACGGCCGCGGCGCTGCTCCAGCACGCTGTCGAGCGAAGCGCGAAAACGGTCGCGGTCCAGCGAATGCAGGAATTCGAGCCAGCTCGCGGCCGGCCCTTCGAGGGCGCCGCGCTTGAGGCCCAGAGTGTGTTCGGTCTCGGGGCTGGTGAACACCTTGTCGGCGGATACGTCCCAGTCCCAGATCATGTCGCCGGCGCCGGTCAGCGCCAGAGCGCGGCGCTCGACATCGGAGACGATGCCGTGGGTGATGCCGCCGGCGAAAGCGTGCTGCATCACGGTGAAGCCGATCAGCATCACGATCAGCACCAGGCCGCCGAGCAGCGCCGGCCCGACGATGTCGTTCTGCACCATGCCGACGACGGCGAGGCCGGCGGCGAAAGTCCATACCACCAGCAATATCCAGGTCGGGATCAACAGCACGGCGCGGTCAAAGCCGTGCGTCGAGAGATAGATCACCAGCGCCAGGCCGAACACGGCGATCAGCGCCAGCGAGATACGGGCAATGCCGGAGGCGACCGCCGGATCGAACACCGCGACCGCGACCAGCGCGGCCAGCGCGGCCAGCCAGGCGATGGTGATATGGGCGTAGCGCACATGCCATCGCGACAGGTTGAGATAGGCGAACAGGAAAACCAGCAAGGTTGCCGACAGGATCGCCTCGCCGCAGGCGCGCCAGACGCGCTCCGCCCCGGCCGACATGTCGAACACTTTGCCCCAAAAACCGAAATCGATGCCGATATAGATCAGCACCGCCCAGCCGAGCGCGGCGGCCGCCGGGAACATCACCGAGCCCTTCACCACGAACAGGATGGTCAGGAACAGCGCGAGCAGACCGGCAATGCCGATGACGATGCCCTGATAGAGCGTGAAGGAGTTGACCTTGTCCTTGTAGGCGTCCGGCTCCCACAGATAGATCTGCGGCAGATTTCCGGTGCGCAATTCGGCGACGAAAGTGATGACCGTGCCCGGATCGAGCGTGACGCGGAAGATGTCGGCGGCATTGCTCTCCTGCCGGACCGGCCGATCGCCCGACGATGGCGTAATGCCCGCGATGCGCGACAGCCCGAGGTCCGGCCAGATCAGGCCCGAGCCGACCATGCGATAGTGCGGTACGACGATCAGCCGATCGATTTGCTCGTCGGAATTATTGGTGAGCGCGAACACCGCCCAGTTGGTGTTGGCTTCGCGGGCGCGCACTTCGATGCGGCGCACGATGCCGTCGGCGCCGGGCGCGGTGGAGACCTGGATGCGGTCGTTCTCGGTGCGCTGGCGCTGCGTCGCAGCGGTGAGGTCGATGGCCGGGGTGTCGAGACGGACATTGACCGCTTCCACGGCATGCGCGGCGACACTCGCCAGCAAAGCTGCGGCGAGGACGAGCGCACTCAACAGTCCATGCACGGCAGCTTTCAACACCTGAACCCGTTTTTCGACCAGACGATTTCCCGCTGGGCGCCCCGCCATGATGAGTAGCGGGCCAAGAGGCCCCCCGGCAAGCTTTTACGGATGCCCGTAGAATGTGGCAGCGAATAGGCTTAACGCCAAAACATACGGTATTTTCGTGGGTTAAGCCCCGCCGCCGGGGTTTTCCCCGGCTTTGGCGGACCCGATGTCAGGCGGTCAGCACGACCTTGCCAATATGGGCGCTGGATTCCATCAAGGCGTGTGCGGCGGCCGCCTCCTTGAGGGGGAAGGTTCTGAAGATGACCGGTTTCACGGTGCCGGCGGCCAGAATCGGCAGGACGCGCATCTCGATGGCATCGCGGATGGCGCCCTTGTCGGCGACCGAGCGCGAGCGCAGGGTCGATCCGGTGTGGTGCAGCCGCTTGAGCATGATGCGGCGGAAATCGACGGTCGCCTTCGGCGAGCCTTGGAACGCGATCTGCACGATGCGGCCCTCAACGCTGGCCGCCTCGTAATTCCGTTCGATGTAGTCGCCGCCGACCATATCGAGAATGACCTCGGCGCCCTTCTTTTCGGTTGCCTTCTTCACCTCGGCGACGAAGTCCTGGGTCTTGTAATTGATGGCGACATCCGCGCCGAGCTTGAGGCAGGCCTCGCACTTGTCCTCGGAGCCGGCGGTGACGATCACTTTAGCGCCGAAATGCTTGGCGAGTTGAATCGCCGTGGTGCCGATGCCGGACGAACCGCCATGCACCAGCAACGTCTCGCCCTCCTTCAGGGCGCCGCGTTCGAACACGTTGTGCCAGACGGTGAAGAAGGTCTCCGGCACCGCGGCCGCCTCCACCATCGGCAGCCCGCTCACCGCGAGAATGTGCGAAACATGCGCCTTGCAGTATTCGGCGTAGCCGCCCCCAACCACCAGCGCCATAACGCGGTCGCCGGCCTTCCAGCGTTTGACGGCGGAGCCGACGGCGGCCAGTTCACCAGCGACCTCCAGGCCCGGAATATCCGGCGCGCCCGGCGGCGGCGGATAGAGGCCCTTGCGCTGCATGACGTCAGGCCGGTTGACGCCTGCAGCCGCGACCTTGATCAGCACCTCATCGGCCGCGAGTTCCGGCACGTCGCGCTGCTCGGGGACCAGCACCTCCGGACCGCCGGGTTCCTTGATACCGATGACGGTCATGCGGGTGGGTAACGCGGGCATGGCAAAGGCCTTTCATAACGGGACCGGCCCCTGTGTAGGCAGCGCGCCGGGATGTGACAACCCGCCCCTCGGGAGGTAGTTTCGCGCCGCGGGAGGACGACGACATGGCAGTTTTCGACGAAGACGACCGGCCGAAAAAGAAAATCGCCCATGAGATCGGGCAGGATCTCAGCCTGCTGTCGGTCGATGAGATTGCGGCGCGGATCGGCCTGCTGCAGGAAGAAATAAAACGGCTCGAAGCCGACAGGGCCCAGAAGCACGCCAAGCGCGCCGCCGCCGATCAGTTCTTTAAACGCTGATATGGTTAACGCGGGTGGTACGCTGATGCGTTGTCGCAATGATTAAGCGACACCTGCAATTCACAACTTAAGACGGCATTAAGCTTTCTCGGCTATTACTAATAACTGTCCATCTTCATGGACCTTGAGTGGCTCCTGTCCACTCTGTTTGACGCCTCCCTGTTATCGAACTTGAGCCGCCGGCAACGGCGGCTCCTTTTTTGTCGGCTGTTTTATATTTGTTCGCGGCCAATGTGCCGTTTTGACGCAAAGGTCCGATCTGGGCTGTGGTTTCCGCGATCGCGGCAACTATGTCGCAAGGTTTGCCGGCCGAGGATATGGACAGAACGGCCGGCCGCGCGCATCCTTACTCAATCGTAAACGACGCCCGGCCGCGTTGACGTTTTCGACACAGGTCCGGTAACGGCACGAGCCGCAATAATAATCACAAGCGGCGCGGTTAGAGTTTTGGTGAGGCGTAGCGTATGTCCGAGTACAGCATGGTTAACCCGCATGAACCGGTGGCCTTTGGCGAGCGGTTGGCGAATTCTCAGGCCTTCTCCGATCTGTTTCGCGGCGGCATGGCGCTGGTCGAGGAAACCGCGACCTATCTCGACGGTCCGGGCCGCGCCGAATCCAAGCAGCTCGGCCGCGCCGCGGCCTTGGCCTACGCCACCGAAAGCATGCGGCTGACCACGCGGCTGATGCAGATCGCCTCCTGGCTGCTGCTGCACCGCGCCGTGAAGGAAGGCGAGATGTCGCTCGCCCAGGCCAACAAGGAAAAAACCAAGGTCAAGCTGTCCGCGCTCGACAATCACGATCCGAACAATGTCGAGATTCTGCCGCAGCAGCTTCGCGACCTCATCGACCGCGCGCAGAAACTGCGCGTTCAGGTCCGCCGGCTCGATCAGAACATTCACACCGTGCCGGCCGAGCAGGCGCCGTCGATCAATCCGGTCGAGCATCAGCTCGGTTTGCTAAAGGCCGCGTTCGGCCGCGAAAGCGCGTAGCCCCTCGTCATCGTCCGCGAAGGCGGACGATCCGGCATTTCTCAACCATCGGACAGGGTTGGGTCCCCGCCTTCACGGGGACGACACCCCAACCAAACAAAAAACCCCGGGGCCTGACCCCGGGGTTTTTCGTATTCCGATCGCGCCGGATAAGGCGCGGAAATCGCTTACTTCTTGTCGTCCTTGAGGAAGCCCGAGAACTTCTTCTGGAAGCGCGACACGCGGCCGGCGCGATCCATGATCTGCGCCGAACCACCGGTCCAGGCCGGATGGGACTTCGGATCGATGTCGAGGTTCATCGTGTCCCCTTCCTTGCCCCAGGTGGAGCGGGTGGTGAACTCGCTGCCATCGGTCATCACGATCTTGATGGTGTGGTAGTCGGGGTGGATTTCGGCCTTCATCGCTATGGTTCCATCGAGCTAGGGTCGGGCCGGTCGGGCGACCCGAAAATTCGTCAAAAGGTCTTGGATTTGCGGGCTCTATACATGAGCGCACAGGCTGCGGCAAGCCGCTGGAATTGACCCAGGACAAGGCCCCGGGGCATGGTCCGCCCTAAGGAGTACCCTCTGACGCCCGGGCGAGGCGCCGGGACCCCGGAAATAGCGGAAAAGGCGGCGCGTCGCATGAGTTTTGCCAGTGAAGGCAGGGGTTTGGGAGTGCCACAGCCGGGCGCCCCGGCTGCCGGCGGAAAGGTCAACGTCAAACCGCTGCGGCGGCTCCTGCCCTATATCGTGCGCTACCGCGGCCGGGCGCTGGCCGCCCTGGTCGCGCTGATCGTCGCGGCCCTCACGACGCTGGTCGTGCCGGTCGCGGTTCGCCGCATGATCGACTTCGGCTTCACAGCGCAGGCGGCCGAGCTCATCAACTCCTACTTCAGTGTCCTCATCGCTGTGGTCGGCGTGCTCGCCGTGTCCAGCGCGCTGCGTTATTACCTCGTCACCACGCTCGGCGAGCGCATCGTCGCCGATCTGCGCGCCGACGTCTTCGCGCATCTGACGCGCCTGTCGCCCGGTTTCTTCGATACGGCCAAGACCGGCGAGATGATCTCGCGCCTCACCGCCGACACCACGCAGATCAAATCCGCTGTCGGCGCCTCGGTGTCGATCGCGCTGCGCAACCTCGTTCTGTTTTTCGGCGGCGCGACCATGATGGTGGTGACCTCGCCGCGCCTGTCGCTGTTCGTGCTCGGCGCCATTCCCATCATCGTGCTGCCGCTGGTCGGCTATGGCCGCGCGGTGCGCAAGAAAGGCCGTCAGGCGCAGGACAGGCTCGCCGAAGCGTCGAGCTACGCCAGCGAACTGATCGGCGCCATCCGCATCCTGCAGGCCTTCACCAACGAGACGATGGCGAAGCACCGCTTCACGGCAGCGGTCGAAGACGCCTATGGCGCCGCGCGCAGCGTGACGCGGGCGCGCTCGGTGCTGACCGCCATCGCCATCTTTCTGGTTTTCGCCAGCGTCGTACTGGTGCTGTGGGTCGGCGCGCAGGATGTGCTGGCCGGCGACATTACGGCGGGCCGGCTCGGCCAGTTCGTTCTGTATGCCGTGTTCGCCGCCGGCGGCCTCGGCGAACTCAGCCAGGTGTGGGGAGAGATCTCGCAGGCCTCCGGTGCGGCCGAACGGCTGTTCGAGATTCTCGATGTCGAGCCGGAGATCGAGACGCCGGCAAGTCCGGTCGCGATGCCGGTGCCGGCGCGCGGCGCAGTGGCGTTCGACAACGTGCGCTTCGCCTATCCGACGCGGCCTGAAACGTTCGTGCTGGATGGATTGTCGTTCGACGTGAAACCGGGCGAGCGCCTCGCGCTGGTCGGACCGTCAGGTGCCGGCAAGAGTACGATTTTTCATCTCATCCTGCGCTTCTACGATCCGGCAAGCGGCCGTGTGCGCTTCGATGGCGTCGATCTGCGCCAGGCCGATCCGGCGGCCTTGCGCCAGCGCGCCGCCCTGGTGCCACAAGACCCCGTGGTTTTCGCCTCCAGCGTCGCCGACAACATCCGCTTCGGCAATCCGGATGCCGGCGACGATGCGGTGAGGCGCGCGGCGGAAGCGGCGCACGCCGCCGAATTCATCGCGCGGCTGCCGCAGGGCTACGACACCACACTTGGCGAACGCGGCATCACCCTGTCCGGCGGCCAGCGTCAGCGCATTGCGATTGCCCGCGCCATCCTGCGCGACGCGCCGCTGCTGCTGCTGGACGAGGCAACCTCGTCGCTCGACGCCGAAAGCGAGACGCTGGTGCAGAAGGCGCTGACACAGTTGATGCAGCAGCGTACCAGCATCGTGATCGCGCACCGCCTTGCGACGGTTCTGTCCTGCGACCGCATTCTGGTGATCGATAGGGGCCGCATCGTCGAGGAAGGCACACACGCCCAGCTCTCAGTCTCGGGCGGCCTCTACGCGCGGCTGGCCAAGCTGCAGTTCGAGGCGGCCTAGGCGGCCTAGGCCGCCTTGACCTTTACCCGCACCTTGGCGGCCGGCGCGCGCACGACAACGCGCGTCAGGTCATCGCTGCGATACGGCACGACATCATAGGCGCGGCAATGCGGGCAATCGGCGTCCTGCACCTCGGCGGATTCGGCGAGCCAATGGCCTTCGCAGGCAACGCAGACGTAATGATTGCGGAACCAGCTCATTCGGAACTCTCATGGGAACGAATCAGTTGAGAAAATGAGAGCACAGAATTTGTCGGAGAAAAGGGCGGCGTAACCCTCACCGTCATCACCCGCCACAAACTACGCCTTGCTCATCGCGCCCTTGGCGCCAGCCCGCGCGGCGACAATGCCCTCGCGGGCCAGTTCATCGGCGCGCTCGTTCATCGGATGGCCGGCATGACCCTTGACCCAGTGCCAATGCACCTTGTGCGGCTTGAGCGCGTCGTCGAGGCGCTGCCACAGATCGACGTTCTTCACCGGCTTTTTGTCGGCGGTCTTCCAGCCGTTTTTCTTCCAGCCGTGTATCCACGACATGATGCCGTTGCGCAGATACTGGCTGTCGGTGTGCAGATCGACGGTGCAAGGCCGCTTCAGTGCCTCCAGCGCCGAGATCGCCGCCATCAGCTCCATGCGGTTGTTGGTGGTATGCGCTTCGCCGCCGAAGATTTCCTTGCGCGTCTCACCCAGCGTGAGGATCGCGCCCCAGCCGCCCGGCCCCGGATTCCCCGAGCAGGCGCCGTCGGTGTAAATGGTGACGCGCTGGTCGGACATTAATTCAGCCCGTAATCACGCGCGCTCGTCACCGACTGGTGGAAGCGCAGCTTGCGATAATACTCAAGCGGATCCTTCGGCTTGACCAGCGCGCCTTCAGGCACCGCCAGCCAGTCGACAAGCCGCGTCAACAGGAAACGCATCGCCGCGCCCCGCGCCAGCACGGGCAGCGCGTCGCATTCGGCTTTGGAGAGCGGCCGCACCGCCTGATACGCCTTCAGCAGCGCGCGGCCCTTGGTGACGTTGAAGGAGTGGTCCGGCTCGAAGCACCAGCAGTTCAGACAGATCGCCACGTCATAGACGAGCGTGTCAGTGCAGGCGAAATAGAAGTCGATCAGGCCCGAGAGCCTATCGCCGAGAAAGAACACATTGTCGGGAAACAGATCGGCGTGAATGACGCCTTGCGGAAGACCGCGCGGCCAGGATTTTTCCAGCACGTCGAGTTCGCCGACGATCTCGTTGCACAGCTCCGGCCGCACCGTATCGCCGCGCGGACCGGCATGCTCGAACAATGGCCGCCAGCTTTCCACCGACAAAGCGTTCGGCCGCTTCATGGCGAAGTCGCCGCCGGCCAGATGCAGCTTCGCCAACGCTTCGCCGACCGCGGCGCAATGGCCGACACCCGGCTTCCTGATCCACAACCCGTCGAGGAAGGTGACGATCGCCGCCGGCCGGCCGGCCAGCACACCCAGCGCGGCGCCGTCCTTCGTCTTCACCGGCTGCGGACAATTGAGCCCGCGCGCGGCCAGATGCTCCATCAGGCCGATGAAGAACGGCAGGTCCCCTTCCGCCACGCGCTTCTCGTACAGCGTGAGGATGAAATAGCCCTTGCTGGTGTGAACGAGGAAGTTCGAATTCTCGACGCCCTCGGCGATGCCCTTGTAGGACAAGAGTTCGCCGATATCGTAACGGGTGAGAAAGCGCGCGAGATCGTCGGTCGAGACGTCGGTATAGACGGCCATGCGCGCCTACTCCGCCGCCTGGTTTTCGCGCAGCGCCCGCGGCAGCGGGAAGAACACGCCCTCTTCGGCCGACGACACGGTCTCGACGCTGACGTCGTAACGCGCGGCGAAGGCGTCGATGATTTCCTCCACCAGGATTTCCGGCGCCGACGCGCCGGCGGTGATACCGAGGCGGGCGATGTTGCCGAACGCATTCCAGTCGATATCGGCGGCGCGCTGCACCAGCGCCGCATGTGCGCAGCCGGCGCGCTCGGCGACCTCGCGCAGGCGCTGCGAGTTCGACGAGTTCGGCGCGCCGACAACGATCATGGCATCGACAACGGGGGCGACGCGCTGCACCGCCTCCTGCCGGTTGGTGGTGGCGTAGCAGATGTCTTCCTTGTGCGGGCCGACAATGGCGGGGAAGCGCTGCTTGAGGCGCTCGACGATGGCCGCGGTGTCCTGCACCGACAGCGTCGTCTGCGTCACGTAAGCAAGCGAAGCGGCATCACGCGGCGAAAAGCGGTCGGCATCCTCAAGCGTTTCGACAAGGCTGACGGCGCCGGGGGGCAACTGGCCCATGGTGCCGATGACTTCCGGATGGCCAGCATGGCCGATCAGCACGATCTCGCGGCCGCGCTTGTGGTGGATCTCGGCCTCGCGATGCACCTTGGTGACCAGCGGACAGGTGGCATCGAGCGCGAACAGGTTGCGGCCCGCCGCCTCGTCCGGGACCGATTTCGGCACGCCATGGGCTGAGAAAATCACCGGGGCCTTGGTGCCTTCCGGCACCTCGTCCAGTTCCTCGACGAAGATCGCGCCCTTGGCGCGCAAGCTTTCGACCACGTAGCGGTTGTGGACGATCTCGTGCCGGACATAGACCGGCGGGCCGTAGATTTTCAGGGCCTGCTCGACCGAATCGATGGCCCGGACCACCCCGGCGCAGAAACCGCGAGGGGAGCACAGCAACACCTTGAGGGCCGGCCTTGCGGCACCCCCGGTTGCGCTATTTTCGCCCTGAACCGCCATCGAAACCTCGGAAAAACCCGGCATTTACCGCCAGTTCGCCCACCCGACATGGGGTTGGCCGCCCGTTCCTGTCAAGCCGGAACGGTTGCGCGTTTGCCGCCATGCCCCTATATTCCGGCCACTTCCCGATCATCGCCGATGATCTTTTGTTCCGGCCCGTAAGAATTTGCGGGCGGAGCGCTTGAGGAGATTTGCCTAATGGCCAGCGCAGCCCCCCTGATGCCCAAAGCCACCGCCGTGTGGCTGCTGGACAATACCGCGCTGTCGTTCGACCAGATCGCGGAATTCTGCAAGCTGCACCCGCTTGAGGTCAAAGCCATCGCCGACGGCGATTCCGCCCAGGGCATCAAGGGCCTCGACCCGGTCGCCACCGGCCAGCTCACCCGCGAGCAGATCGCCGCCGTCGAAGCCGACCCGTCGGCCTCGCTGAAGCTGGTCGATCCCAAGGTGCCGCTGACCGGCACCACCACCGGCGGCAAGAAGGGCCCGCGCTACACGCCGGTGTCGCGCCGCCAGGACCGCCCGAACGCGATCCTGTGGCTGGTGCGCAACCACCCCGAACTCAAGGACGCGCAGATCATGCGCCTGGTCGGCACCACCAAGACGACCATCGCCGCGATCCGCGACCGCACGCACTGGAACGCCGCCAACCTCGCGCCGATGGACCCGGTGACGCTCGGCCTCACCTCGCAGATCGAGCTCGACATGGAAGTCGCGCGCGCCAACAAGGAAAAGCCGCTGCCGACCGCGTCCGGCGCGACGCTGCTGCCGGCCGCCGAGACCACGCGCAAGGAAGCCGAAGTCGCGGCCGCCGCGGCCGAGGAGAAGGAAAAGTCCGGCGACGTGGACGTGTCCGCCGTGTTCGCCAAGCTCAAGCAGCTCGGCGGCAAGAACGAGCGCGACGAAGACGAGGAATAAGCGCCTCGCGCGCCCGCGCGGGCAGGAATACCGACGGCCGGAGCAACCGCTCCGGCCGTTTTTCTTGTTTGGACCCTCAGGACTTGCGCAAGAACTCGGTGCGCAACACCAGGCCCTTCACCTTGTCGGTGCGGCCCTCGATCTCGTCTTCATTGCCGTTGAATCGGATGTTCTTGATCACCGTACCGCGCTTGATGACAGTGGACGAGCCCTTGAGCTTCAGGTCCTTGATGACGGTGACGGTATCGCCCTCGGTGAGCTGCGTGCCGTTCGAATCCTTGACGACGATGTCCATGGCTGAACCCTTGTTGCCAAATGCATGACGAAAATTGTTGCGCGTATGTGCGCGGGCGCGTGGGGCGATGTCAAATGGTGGCTCGCCCCAGAATTAGGACTTATTTCTATACCTCAACCGGTACATGCCATTTCCATTTTTGGAATTCATGCCCGCGCTGGCCATAAAGGCCTGGCGGCGGCGCGGGCGCAGTTCGACGTCTGGCTGGAAATCGCCAGTGCCGCGCAATGGCGGACGCCTGAGGACATCAAGCGGTCCCATCCCCAGGCAAGTAGGCTCAAGGGGAGCCGCGCGGTGCTTGCCATCGAAAAATCCGATGGAAATTATTCGGCTTATGTGCCGGACCTTCCCGGCTGCGTCGCGACGGGCGAAACCGTCGCGATCGTCGAAACGGAAGTCCGAGATGCCGTTCGTTTCCACATCGACGGTCTGGAGGAAGACGGCCTGCCGGTGCCATGCGAATGGGCGTGGCGCGGCGTCTTCGCCTCAGCCGGCGCCGCGTCACCGCCGAACTTGAAATAGGCAATGTGCTGATCGATCGATTTGACCTGGTCCTCAAGCGCCTTGGCGGTCGCGGCGTTTTCTTCGACCAGCGCAGAATTCTGTTGCGTGGCGGCGTCAAGCTGCGTCAACGCCTTGCCAATCTGTTCGACGCCGCCCGCCTGCTCGGTGCTGGCGTTGGCGATATCGGCGACCGCGTCGGTGACGTTCTTCATCGCGGCGATAATCTCGCCAAGTGAGACACCGGCGCGATTGACCAGTTCGACGCCTTCCTGCACCTGACCCGATGAGTTCGTGATCAGTTCCTTGATGTCCCTGGCGGCCTGCGACGAACGCTGCGCGAGGCTGCGGACCTCCGCGGCGACCACGGCAAAGCCACGGCCGGCTTCGCCGGCGCGCGCCGCTTCCACCGCGGCGTTCAGGGCCAGCAGATTGGTTTGTCGCGAAATTTCATCGATGATGCCGATGATATCGGAAATCTTGCGCGACGAATCCTCGATCTTGGCCATCGCGGTCACGGCTTGGCGCGCCACTTCACCGCCGCGCTCGGCGACCGAACGGGCTTCCGCTGCCGATTTGTTGGCTGTATGCGCATAAGCTGAGTTCTGCCGGATGGTGGCGGAGATCTCCTCCATCGACGCCGACGTTTCTTCGAGGCTGGCGGCCTGGTCCTCAGTACGTTCGGACAGATCGGTGGTGCCGGCGGCGATTTCGGACGACGCATTGCCGAACTCACGCGTTGCAGCGGCGATGGCGGCGATCGTCTCGCGGAGCCGCGCTGCCATTTCATTGACGCTGCGGGCAATGGCGCCGATCTCGTCGGTGCGTTTGGTATCGTACGACATGGCCGAGAGGTCGCCCGCGGCCTGGGCGCGAATGACCGCCATCAGCGACACCATTCGCCTGCCGAGGCTTCGCGCCATGAACCAGGCAAAGACGCCGACGCATAACGCGATGAGAAGACCGATACCGGCGGTTTGCAGGCGAAATCCGGATTCCATCGCTTCGATATCGTCGACATAGACGCCGGTGCCAAGCACCCAACCCCACGGCGCGAACAGTTGCACATAGGAGCTCTTGCTGACCGGCTTGTCGGAACCGGGCCGCGGCCAGAGATAGTTCACCGTGCCGCCGCCGTTGCGCGCGACATTGGCGAACTCAACAAACAGCGCCATGCCGTTCGAGTCCTTAAGGTCACTGACGTCCTTGCCATTCAGATCGGGACGCACCGGATGCATGACCATGTTCGGATGCAGATCGTTGATCCAGAAGTAGTTGTCGCCCTTGTAACGCAGTTCGCCGACCCGGCGCGCCGCTTCGGCTTTGGCCACCGTTTCGCTGACAACGCCGGACTTCGCCCGCTCGAACTGTTGCGCGACGATGCCGTAGGCGACGTCGTCCAATTCGCGCAGCGACTGCGTACGAACCTCGCTCAGCGCGCCTTGCTGCTTACCAATGCTGGCGAGCGCGAACACGACCAGACCTGCAATAACGGCGCCGACGATCGCGTAGAGTTGCGCGCGCAGACCAAAGGTCATGGCGTTATTCCTTTCTGGGGCTGCCGAAGACTGGCGCGTGCGTCCGCGACCGTTGCGGTATCCGGATATATTCACGATTTGCAATGCGAGCATATAATCCGGTTTGTTAAAGAGCGGTTTCGCCTCTTTACTTTCGCGACAAAAAACTGCGTCGCGCCAAACCGGGCACGACCGCACCGGGTGTTGGACCGAAGGATCACCCTGGCGTTTTTGCGCAAGGCTCCGCAGCCGTGACGCGGTTATCGCGGCTCGTTGCGCCTAGCCGCCGTTGCCCACCCCGTGCCCCTTCAGCGCGTCGCCAATTTCGCCGAGCACGGCGGGGTCGTCGATGGTCGCGGGCATCGACCATTCGTCGCCATCGGCGATCTTCTTCATGGTACCGCGCAAGATCTTGCCCGAACGCGTCTTGGGCAGGCGCTGCACGGTGACCACCAGCTTGAACGCCGCCACCGGGCCGATGCGGTCGCGAACGAGCTGCACGATCTCCTTCTCGATCGCCGCCGGGTCGCGATCGACGCCGGCCTTGAGCACGATGAAGCCGCACGGCACCTCGCCCTTCAACTGATCGCGCACGCCGAGCACGGCGCACTCGGCGACATCCTTGTGCGAGGCCAGCACCTCCTCCATGCCGCCGGTCGAAAGCCGGTGGCCGGCGACATTGATGATGTCGTCGGTGCGGCCCATGACGAAGACATAGCCGTCGTCGTCCTTGTAGCCGGCGTCGGCCGTCTTGTAGTAGCCGGGGAATTCCGCGAGGTAGGCCTCGCGGAAACGCTCGTCGTTCTGCCACAAGGTCGGGAAAGCGCCGGGCGGCATCGGCAGCTTGATGACGATGGAGCCGATCTTGTTCGGCGCGACCGGCTTGCAGGCCTCGTCCACCACATCGACCTGATAGCCCGGCATCGGCACCGTGGCCGAGCCGTGCTTGACCGGCAGCAGGCCGAGGCCGACGGGATTGCCGGCGATGCACCAGCCGGTCTCCGTCTGCCACCAGTGATCGACCACCGGCACGCCAAGCACCTCCTCCGCCCATTCGATGGTCGGCGGATCGGCGCGCTCGCCGGCGAGAAAGAGCGTTCGGAATTTCTTGAGTTCGTGCTGCTTGAGCAGCTTGGCGTCCGGGTCTTCCTTGCGGATGGCGCGAAAGGCGGTCGGCGCGGTGAACAAGGCCACGGCGTTGTGGTCCGAGATGACGCGCCAGAAGGCGCCGGCATCCGGCGTGCCGACCGGCTTGCCTTCATACATGATCGACGTCGCGCCATGGAGGAGCGGCGCATAGACGATATATGAGTGCCCGACCACCCAGCCGATATCGGAGGCGCACCACCACACTTCGCCGGCGTCGATGCCGTAGAGATTCTTCATCGACCATTTCAGCGCGACCATGTGGCCGCCATTGTCGCGCACCACGCCCTTGGGGATGCCGGTCGTGCCCGAGGTGTAGAGAATGTAGAGCGGGTCGGTCGCCTTTACCGGCACGCAGTCCGACGTCTTGGCGTAATGGACGGCATTCTCCCAGGTCTTGCGCCAGTCGTGATCACGGCCCTCGGTGAGCCGCGCCTCGCATTGCGCGCGCTGCAGGATCATGCAGTTTTCCGGCTTGTGCGTGGCGAGATTGATCGCCTCGTCGAGCAACGGCTTGTAGGCGACGACGCGCTGGCCCTCGATGCCGCAGCTCGCCGACAGGATCAGCCTGGGCTTGCAATCGTCAATGCGGGTGGCGAGCTCCTTCGGCGCGAAGCCGCCGAACACCACCGAATGCACCGCGCCGATGCGCGCGCAGGCGAGCATGGCGAATACCGCTTCCGGCACCATCGGCATATAGATGATGACGGTATCGCCCTTGCGGATGCCGAAATCGGTGAGGATGGCGCCGAGGATCTGCACCTCGGACAGCATGCGTCCATAGGTGTAGGTGATCTTCTGGCCGGTGACGGGCGAATCGTAGATCAGCGCTGCCTGCTGGCCGCGTCCGGCTTCGACCTGGCGGTCGAGCGCGTTGTAGCAGGTGTTGCACACGCCATCGGGGAACCAGCGACCATAGACGCCCTGCACGCCGTCGAACACGGTCTTGGGCTTTTCGATCCAGTCGATCGCCTCGGCGGCCTCACGCCAGAAGCCTTCCGGATCGGTACGCCACTGGGCATAGGTCTGGTGATAGCGGCTGGTGGCAGCGTCCATGGCGGTTTCCCCTCTCTCTAATCCTCACCCTGAGGCGCGCCGCCAGGCGCGTCCCGAAGGGTGAGGCCCGGACTTCGCCTCATCCTTCGAGACGGCGCGTTCCGCGCCTCCTCAGGATGACGACGACAGTCGACCTTGCCCTCGATTGTGTCCCGCCGGGTATGCTGAAACAAGGCTGGCGGATATCCGGTTGATTGCGTAGGAAATGCACGATCTAGCGGTCATTCCGGGGCGCGGCTGAAGGCCGCGAGCCCGGAATCCATATCCCCGGCGCTGCGGTGTATGGATTCCGGGCCCGCGAGCTGCGCTCGCGTCCCGGAATGACGGCGGTTGAAAGCGACGCCGTGACCATCATCACCGATCCCCTGTTCTACGCGCTTGCCATACCGGCGGTGATCACACTCGGCCTGTCGAAAGGCGGCTTCGCCGGCCTGGGGCAGATCGCGACGCCGCTGCTGGCGATCATCATGCCGCCGCTGGAAGCCGCCGCCATCCTGCTGCCGATCATGCTGGTGCAGGACGCCAACGCCGTGTGGGTCTATCGCAGGGACTGGAGCGGACGCATCGTCACCATCTTCGTATCCGGCTCGCTGATCGGCATCGGCGTCGCCTGGTGGCTGGCCTCGTATATCTCCGACGCCGCGGTGCGCCTGCTGATCGGCGGTTTCACCATCGCTTTCGTCGCCTATTCAGTAATAGGCCTGTTTCGGGTACCGCGCGAGCCGGGCCGGCCGGCCGTCGGCGCCGGCGTATTCTGGGGCGCGCTGTCGGGCTTCACCTCGACCATCGCTCAGGCCGGCAGCCCGCCCTATCAGATGTATGCGCTGCGGCTGCGCCTGCCGAAGATGACCTTCGTCGGCACCACGGCGATTACCTTCGCGCTGATCAACGCCATCAAGGTGATCCCCTATTTCGCGCTCGGCAATTTCTCGACCAGGAGTCTCGGCACCTCTTTGGTGCTGTTGCCGCTGGCCATGGCCGCCAACTGGCTCGGCTTCTGGCTGGTCAAGGTCACGCCGCAGGAGCGCTTCTACCGCATCATGATGGTCGTCATGCTGCTGCTGGCTATGGAGCTGACCCGCGAGGGCGTGATGGAGCTGTGGTTTCCTTGATTGCGGCCCGGCGGCCCCGTAACCTCTTCCTATTGAGGGGAAACGACCGATGGCGAAAACGCCTTACGATACCGATCTCGACCGCAACCCGGCCAACCACCAGCCGCTGACACCGCTCGGCTTCCTCGAGCGCGCGGCGAGCGTATTCCCGGATCGCACCGCCATCGTCCACGGCGCGCTTCGACGGAGCTACGCCGATTTTTACGCGCGCTCGCGGCGGCTCGCCTCGGCGCTGGCCAAGCGCGGCCTCAGGCGCGGCGACACCGTGAGCGCGATGCTCGCCAACACGCCGGCCATGCTGGAAGCCCATTACGGCGTGCCGATGTGCCAGGCCGTGCTCAACACGCTGAACACGCGGCTCGACGCCGCCATCATCGCCTTCTCGCTCGATCACGCCGATACCAAGGTGCTGATCACCGACCGCGAATATTCCAAGGTGGTCAAGGAAGCGCTGGCACTGGCGAAAGTGAAGCCGCTGATCATCGACTACGACGATCCGGAATATTCCGGCCTCGGCGAGCGCCTCGGCGACATGGGGTACGAGGAGTTTCTCGCGCAGGGCGATCCGGATTTCGCCTGGTCGATGCCCGACGACGAATGGGACGCGATCGCGCTCAACTATACCAGCGGCACCACCGGCGACCCGAAGGGCGTGGTGTATCATCACCGCGGCGCGCATCTTCTCGCGGTCGGCAACATCGTCACCTGCGCGATGGGCAAGCATCCGGTCTATCTGTGGACCTTGCCGATGTTCCATTGCAACGGCTGGTGCTTCCCGTGGTCGATCTCGGTCGTTGCCGGCACGCATGTCTGTCTGCGCTATGTGCGTGCTTCGGCGATGTACGACGCCATTGCCAACCACAAGGTGACGCATCTGTGCGGCGCGCCGATCGTGATGGCGACCTTGCTCAATGCGCCGGATGCCGAAAAGAAGCCGCTGCCGCACGTCGTCGAATTCTTCACCGCCGCCGCACCGCCGCCCGAGGCGGTGCTGGCGGCGATGAAGGACGCCGGCTTCAACGTCACGCATCTGTATGGCCTCACCGAATGCTACGGCCCGGCGGTGGTCAATGACTGGCACGACGAATGGGATGCGCTGCCCGTCGATGAGCAGGCGGCGAAGAAGGCGCGCCAGGGCGTGCGCTACGGCGCGCTCGAGGCGCTCGATGTCATGGATCCGGAGACCATGCAGCCGGTGCCGCGCGATGGCGCGACAATGGGCGAAGTGATGATGCGCGGCAACGTGGTGATGAAGGGCTATCTCAAGAACCGCAAATCGACCGACGCCGCCTTCGACGGCGGCTGGTTCCACACCGGCGATCTCGGCGTCATGCATCCCGACGGTTACATCCAGCTCAAGGACCGCTCCAAGGACATCATCATCTCCGGCGGCGAGAACATCTCATCGATCGAAGTCGAGGACGCGCTGTACAAGCACCCCGCGGTGATGGCGGTCGCGGTCGTCGCCAAGCAGGACGACAAATGGGGCGAGACGCCCTGCGCTTTCATCGAGCTCAAGGCCGGCGCGACGGCGAGCGCCGAGGAGCTCACCGCGTGGTGCAAGAAGCATCTCGCCGGCTACAAGGTGCCGCGCCACATCGTCTTCGCGGAAATTCCGAAGACCAGCACGGGGAAGATCCAGAAGTTCAAGCTGCGGGAGATGACGAAGGGACTGTGAGTTTCATCCAGCCGCTTCGTCCGGCTCTATTGCCCGAACGGGCGCCCGCCCCTGTCATTCTCCATGACATTGAGCATGCGCTGGTAGCCGCGCGCACCGCGGGCGTTCTGCTCCGCCAGGCGTTTGCGGCAATCCTCATAAGCCGGTGTGCCTGGCTCGCCTGCGGACCGGCAATTCGCCTCATCGGCCGCGACCTGTTGCCGTCCCGCCGTCTCCAGGTTGGCGTTCCGCGCCTCATCGTATTGCGCGCAACCGCCGAGAAACGTCACAAGCACAAACACCGCAGCAAGTCGCATCACAATCTCCTTGTAACGGGCATCGCGCATGCTGCGTCAGCGTCCAGCCTCGCAAGCCCGGTATCGACACTAGCGATGTTGCAGCTTCGCCGAAACCGGGAACCGTCGGACGCTCCGGCTCGCCACATCTATGGCGGGACGGTAGCGCGCCACCGGATACAACACTGGCATTCACAACCCAAGGATGTTAACAATCATGTACGGGACAGCACATGGACAAAGCGGTCGTCAGCCTCAACATCCGGCGCTTTCGCAAGCTGCTCGAATCCGAGACCAGTGAGGACAGACGGCGGTCGCTCGTCAGACTGCTCGCCGAAGAACAGAAGAGCATAGACGCAGCAGGCAGCGCGTCATCGCGACAGCAACGCTCCTCAAGCCGGTGGTGCGAGAAATGCGGCGGCTCTGTGCACCTGCTGACTCAAGGCACCCGCTACAGTCCTCCCCATGACCGCATCGTGACGACCTATTTCGGCTGCACGCGTTGCGTCCATATCCAGATCGACGAGCGAACCACATCGACGGCCGAGCACTTCAGTGGCCTTCTGGACCGGGCGATGTCCGACCTCGGCGCCGGCATGGGCAACGTCCAGCTGTTCGACCGGTTCAGCCAAACGCTGTTCATCGCCGCTCACAAAGGCTTCGACCTCCCCTTCCTCGATTATTTCAGCGCGGTGTCGGCGGGAGACGACTGCGCCTGCGGCGTCGCGCTGCGCGAGAAGAAACGCATCGTCGTCGAAGACGTCGAGGCCGACGGCGGCTGGAAGCCGATGCTGGCCGTCGCCCACGAGGCCGGCTTTCGCGCCGTGCAGTCGACGCCGCTGATCGGCCGCGACGGCAGCATCCACGGCATGCTCTCGACGCACTTCGATTCCCCGCATCGGCCCAGCGACGAGGAGTTCGGCCGCCTCGCGCGTCACGTCGCGCGAGCCCTGGACATCGTCGACTGACCGACGCGCCGCTGACGTAGCGGGGCAACCTCACCGCGACATGTCGATGCGCATTGGAACTCCTGCGAGCGAGCGGGTAAGATAGGTAAGGGAGATATCCAATGACCGACATCATCATTGATGATCAAGGGCCGGTTCGCGTCATTCGCATGAACCGTCTCGACAAGAAAAATGCCCTGACGCTGCCGATGTACTCGGCCATGGCGGAAGCGGTGGCCGGTGCAGCCAGCGACGCCAGAGTCCGCTGCATCATGATGGCCGGCGGCCCCGATGTATTTTGCGCCGGCAACGACATCGGCGACTTCATGAAGGCCGCGCAAGGCGGCGGCCTCGGCCAGCCGATCCTCGATTTCCTCTATGCGCTGGTGCGCTGCGAGAAGCCGGTGGTGGCGGCGGTGAATGGCAATGCCGTTGGCGTCGGCACGACCATGCTGCTGCATTGCGACTACGTGGTCGCGGGCAGCACCGCGCGTTTGTCCACGCCCTTCGTCGGTCTGGGCCTTGTGCCGGAAGCGGGGTCCAGCCTCGTTGCGCCGCGGCTGATGGGCCATGCGCGCGCCTTCGCACTGCTGGTCATGGGTCAGCCGCTCGGCGCGCCGGAGGCGAAGGACGCGGGCATCGTCAACGCCGTTGTCGAACCCGGCGAGGCCGATAGCGCGGCGCTCGCCGCCGCGGGCAGGATCGCCGCGCTGCCGGCCGAGGGCGTGCTGATGTCGCGGCGACTGATGCGCGGTTCGGTGGACGAGATCGTCAGACGCATCGACGAGGAGGCCGAGGCGTTCAAGGCGCGCCTCAAGTCGCCCGAGGCGCAGGCGGCTTTCATGGCGTTTCTGAGCCGGAAGAAATAGCGGCGCGCGTCGCCGCGCCGGCAAGATCGAACAGGCTACTTGCCCATCAAATAATTCGGCGAGAAGTACTGGTTCGGATTGAAGTTCTGATTGGCGCTGCCCGACGGCCCGAAGAAGACGCGCGGGCCGTTGTCGTTGAGCGTGCGCTTGTCGCCGTCGCGCGACGGTTTCTTGTTGGGGTCGTTGTAATTGAGATCGGTCCAGCCATTGGCCGGCCCGTTGCCGGCGCCGCCGTAGTTCTCGATGATCAGCGCCGCGGCTGGCCGGTCGGCGAACGCCACGAAGCCCGCCACGGCGGCTCCGGCAAGTGCGAACAACATGGTCTGACGACGTGTCATGGCAGGCCCCTCAAATCGCCTGCCGAATTTACCCCAAATAATGTCCACTGCAAGGCGCGGCCGGACGCCGGTACCGCCTGCGCCAAAAGCAAAACCGCCAGCACTTGAGAAGAGCCGGCGGTTGAGCCCGTCAGAACACGCTCGACCCGGGGTCGGGCCGCGTGCCGGTCGGATTGTCGGTAGGGCTAGTGCAGTCTGGGTGGCGCGTTATGTCGCAGCCTTTCGATCTCGTCCTTCACAAGGAGCTTTTTGCGTTTCAACTCCACCACCTGGAGATCGTCGACAGCGGGGTGGGTTTGGCAGTCGTGTATCTGATCTTCGAGGGCCTTATGCTTCTTTTCGAGTTCCGCAAGATGCGATTGCATCGACATGTCAGATGTCTCCTCAATCCTGGGTTCGATGAGAGTGAGTGCAGCAAGGCTTTCTGTCTTGGTGTGGCGCTCCTGTTTGAGACCGCTTAAGCCTACGCCTGACCCGACCTTGCCTCAAGGGTGTCGAAGGGCGGCGGTTAAGCATCTATCAACGTCGCAACCCCTTCGGCGGCCGTCATTTTTCGATATCGCTTGTGCGCCTCTGTGGAAAACGTGATAATTTGTGTCGCACCGCGCTGCAGAATACCTCTCATGGTTCCCGCTTGCCGGATGTCGCCCCGCGGCCGCTGTGAACGACCAGACATATGAACGACAATGACGAGATCGCGCTGCGCGCCCTGCTCGCCCGATTGGAGCAGGAGCACCGCGATCTTGATGCGGCCATCACCGCTTTGGCCGTATCGCCCGGTTCCGATCTCATTCAGGTGCAGCGGCTGAAGAAGCGCAAACTGGTGCTTCGCGACAAGATCCGGCAGATCGAGGATCAGATCACGCCGGACATTATTGCGTAGGCGCCCGGCCTGATGCCGTCATACCAGCGCTTTCAACCGAAAAATGGAATTGCTGGATCGCCCGCTTTCGCGGGCGATGACAAGGGTGGTGGCTGAGCTTTCCTGAGCAGCCCTAGCTAGGCCCGCTTTTCTTTCTTGCGCGCATACATGGCGCGATCGGCCTCCGCGATCAGGTCCGCCGCCGTGATGCCGGCGCGCAGCGCCACGCCGCCGGCGCTGGCGCCGACCGACAGTTGTGCACCACCGAATTCAATCCGCGCCTGCGCGATGATGGTTTCGATGTCGCCCGCCTTGGCCGCCACCAGCTCCTCATCGGCATTCCACATCAGCACGCAGAACTCGTCGCCGCCGAGCCGCGCCACCACGTCGGAGGCGCGCACGCGCGACACCAAAGTCGCGGCCACCGCCTTGAGCAGCGCGTCGCCGGCCGTGTGTCCATAGATGTCGTTGATGGGCTTGAAGCCGTCGAGATCGATGAAGATCAGCCCGGCCCGCGTGCCGTAGCGGGCGAAATAAGCCAGCGAACGCGTCAGCTCTCGTTCGAAGCCGCGGCGGTTGAGGACGTCGAGCAGCGGATCGACGTCGGCGCGGGCCTCGAGCTCGGCGATCCGTTCCTGGGCAAGCGCCAGATCACGCCTGAGCCGATGGACCTCGGCGAGCAGATCCTGGGACAGCAGATCCTGGGCAGGCGCATCGGCGGCGGATCCGGAGACAGCACGCTGGGGCTTTGCGGCAGACATGGTGTCCCTCGCCGAAACGCGGTGAAAACGACCAGAATCAGTCGTGCAAGCATAGCGCGAGCGGACTCGAACGGCACGGGAAGAGCGCCCGTTTCGCCTTGCCAGCGGGGGTCCGAGACCTATAATCCGCCGCTTTCCTGCGCCGGGGCGGCGCGTTCGGGGGAGCGAAATCTTGGCTAAGAACGTGGCAAAGCCGGTCGCCGTGATCATGGGCAGCCAATCCGACTGGGCGACGATGAAACATGCCACGGACACGCTCGACGCGTTGAAGATCGGCTATGAAGCCCTGATCGTCTCCGCGCACCGCACCCCGAAGCGCCTTTACGATTTCGCTCATTCGGCACGCGACAAGGGCTTCAAGGTGGTGATCGCCGGCGCCGGCGGCGCCGCGCATCTGCCCGGCATGACGGCGTCGATGACGTCGCTGCCCGTGCTCGGCGTGCCGATGAACACGCACGCGCTGGAAGGCATGGATTCGCTGCTGTCGATCCTGCAGATGCCGGGCGGCATTCCGGTCGGCACCCTGGCGATCGGCAAGGCCGGTGCCATCAATGCCGCTTTGCTTGCGGCCGCCATTCTGGCGCTGTCGGATGACAAGATCGCCAAGCGCCTCGACGCCTGGCGCGCCAAGCAGACCAACTCGGTCGGCAAGAAGCCGAAGGACGCATGATCCCGAAAAGTGGGTACCGGTTTTCGGACAAGATCATACGCGAGAAAGAAGACTGATGCTCAAGCCAGGCTCGACGATCGGCATTCTTGGCGGCGGCCAGCTCGGCCGCATGCTCGCGCTCGCGGCGGCACGGCTCGGCCTGCACTGCCACGTCTATTCGCCCGAGAAGGACTCCGGTGCGTTCGAGATCGCGAAGGCTCACACCTGCGCGCCCTATGAAGACGAAGCCGCGCTCGCCAAATTCGCGGCGGCGGTCGATGTCATCACCTACGAATTCGAGAATATCCCGGCGCGCGCCGCGGAGGTGCTGGGCAAGCGCAAGCCGGTGCATCCCAATCCGAAGGTACTGGAAACGACGCAGGACCGCCTGGTCGAAAAGAACTTCATTTCCGCCCTGAAGATTCCGGTCGCGCCTTATGCGCCGGTGCATTCGGCGGCGCAACTCGCCAGCGGCCTCGAGAAACTCGGACGCCCCGCGGTGCTGAAGACGACAACGATGGGCTATGACGGCAAGGGTCAGGTCAAGATCATGCCGGGCGACGACGCCAATGCGGCGTGGCGCTCGCTCAAGAACAAGCCTTGCGTGCTCGAAGGCTTCGTCAACTTCCAGCGCGAGGTGTCGGTGATCGCGGCGCGCGGCGCCGACGGCAAGGTCGAATGCTTCGAGGTGACCGAGAACGATCACCAGAACCACATCCTCAAGACGTCCACGGTGCCGGCCAAGGTTACCGAGGATACGGCGAAGGAAGCCGAGAAGATCGCCGCCCGCATCGCCAAGGCGCTGGATTATGTCGGCGTGCTCGGCGTCGAGATGTTCGTGGTCAAGGTCAAGGGCCGGCAGGCGTTGATGGTCAACGAGATCGCGCCGCGCGTTCACAATTCCGGGCACTGGACGCTCGACGGCGCGACCGTCTCGCAGTTCGAGCAGCATATCCGCGCCGTTGCCGGCTGGCCGCTGGCCAAGCCGTTGCGGCTCGGCCGCAAGGTGCAGATGACCAACCTGATCGGCGACGAGGTGCACGACCTCGCGCCGTGGCTGGCGCTGCCCGGCACCTCGCTGCACCTCTACGGCAAGTCGGATGCCCGCCCGGGCCGCAAGATGGGCCATGTCACGCGGGTCTGGCCAGCCAAGTAGCGTCGATTAAAAATACAACCTGTAAGGGGGTCATGGTCGAGCCCTCGAACCCGTCGGCCGCCGCCTTCGAGGACACGTTCTTGCTCGCCGCGGCGCCTGAACATCCCGGCCGTGACCAACGAGGCCGTCGATTTCCGGCTCAACGGGGTCCGCTGCGTCATGGCGGCCGGAACCTGCTGGTACCTCCGGCTGGCCGACCCGCATTCTGTGACCAACCGAGGGCCAACCGACCGCGTCCGTCTGGTCATCGACGCCACGGTCAATGGCTGGCTGAAGGACCTTTTCGCCCGGGCCGTCGCGCTACCCGCTTGAAATACCGGGCTTTCCGGCGCCTCAAAGCCCCTGGCGGGCCGAAAACGCCCGGCCTATATGGGAAAGAGGGCTCGCGGCGCGCAAAACCGCCAATTTGGCGCGTTTGGTTGGACTCAGGGGCGCGGGCCTGCTATAGGCACCCGACTCGAAAGCCTTGCGATTACGCGGTTTTCGACCCGAAATTCGAACCCTCGACCGATATTGGCCGAAGCCGGCCTCAGCTAAGGAGCAAGCGTGCAAGTTCTCGTTCGCGATAACAACGTCGATCAGGCCCTCAAGGCGCTTAAGAAGAAGATGCAACGTGAGGGTATCTTCCGCGAAATGAAGCTTCGCGGTCACTACGAAAAGCCGTCCGAGAAGAAGGCCCGTGAAAAGGCCGAAGCGGTGCGTCGCGCCCGCAAGCTCGCGCGCAAGAAGATGCAGCGCGAAGGCCTGCTGCCGATGAAGCCGAAGCCGGCGTTCGGCGCTGCCGGTGGCCGCGGCGGCGAAGGCCGTGGTCCGGGCGCTGGTGCCGGTGGCCGCAGCAGCGCGCCCCGCTTCTAGGCGGTATTCCCGCGACGCTGACTTTCGGCGAATCGCAAGCTAATCTGACCGCATGTATTCGACGCGGGCGTTCTCAGGAACGCCCGCGTTTTATTTTGGCGACGCCGGCACGCGGAGGAATCAGGATGGCCAGCAAACCCTGGACGCTCGGGTCCATTCGCGACATGAACCTGCAACTCCAAGCCGCCTGCCGCGAGCCCGGCTGCGGCTGGACCGCGTCCTATGACGTCAACAAGATGATCGCGGAGTTCGGCGCCGACTGCGAATTGCCGACCGGCCAGGGCGGCCTTGCCTGCGACGACTGCGGCGCGCCGGTCGACTTCGGACTCGTCGCGCTCAAGAAGAGCGCCTGACCGCGTCCAGACCTTCGCGGTAGGTCGGATAGCGCAGCGAAACGCCCAGCACTGTTTTCAGGCGATCGTTCCGCGCGCGCCGGCAGTCGGCATAGAAGCTCACCGCCATGGGCGACATGGACTGCCGGGCGATATCGAACGGAACGACCGGCGGAGGCGTCACGCCAAGCAGACTCGCCGCATAAACAACCGGATCGCCCGGCGGCGTCGGCTCGTCATCGGCCACATTGAAGATGCCGCCCGCGCGCTTTTCGAATGCGGCTTCGATCGCCTGCGCAATGTCCTCGACATGGATGCGGTTGAACACCTGCCCCGGCTTGTCGATGATGCGCGCGGTGCCAGCGCGCACATTATCAAGCGCGCTGCGGCCGGGCCCGTAGATGCCGGCCAGGCGCAGGACCGTCACCACCGCGCCGGTGCGCTCACCGAATTGGAGCCAGGCCTGCTCGGCGTCGTATCGGCGGCGCGTGCGGCCGTCTTTGGCGCGGCATTCGCTCGTCTCATCGACCCAGGCGCCGTCGTGATTGCCATAGACGCCAAGCGTCGAGAGATAGACGACGTCGCGAACGCGGCCCGCCCCGATCAGCGCTTCGCCGCAGCGGGCGAGCACCGGGTCGCCTGTCTCGCCCGGCGGGGCGGAGATCAGCAGCGCATCGGCCTGTTCGACTGCCGTGGCCAGCTCCGGCGACACCGAACCGCCATTGAAAATCAGCACGGCGGCCGGCTGCATGTCGAGCGCGGCGGCGCGCGCCGGATCGCGCACGGTGGCGACGATCCGCGTCCACCGCGCGGCATCCGAAGCGAGATAATGCTGCGCTGAAAAGCCGAGGCCGATGACAAGAAGGTTGGACATAGGATTCAGGGTAGGCACGCGCAGTTCGGGCGCGCCCTCGCCCGCGCCAATCACATCGCCTTGACGATGCTCTCCGTCATCTTCTTGGCGTCGCCGAGCAGCATCATGGTGTTGTCGCGGTAGAACAGCGGGTTGTCGATGCCGGCATAGCCGGACGCCAGCGAGCGCTTGATGAACATCACGGTGCCGGCCTTCCAGACCTGGAGGACGGGCATGCCGTAGATCGGCGAGGTCTTGTCTTCTTCAGCTGCCGGGTTGGTCACGTCGTTGGCGCCGATGACGAAAGCGATGTCGGCCTGCGCGAATTCCGAGTTGATGTCCTCGAGCTCGAACACCTCGTCGTAGGGCACGTTCGCTTCGGCGAGCAGCACGTTCATGTGGCCGGGCATGCGGCCCGCGACCGGGTGAATGGCGTACTTCACCTCGACGCCTTCGGCCTTGAGTTTGTCGGCCATTTCCTTGAGCGCGTGTTGCGCCTGCGCCACCGCCATGCCGTAGCCCGGCACGATGATGACCTTCTGCGCATTCTTCATGATGTAGGCGGCATCGTCCGCCGAGCCGAGCTTGACCGGGCGCTGTTCGCCGCCACCGCCGCCCGCCGCGGCGGTCTCGCCGCCGAAGCCGCCGAGGATCACCGAGATGAACGAGCGATTCATCGCGTGGCACATGATGTAGGACAGGATCGCGCCCGACGAGCCGACCAGCGCGCCGGTGATGATCAGCGCCGAGTTGCCGAGCGTGAAGCCGATGCCGGCCGCGGCCCAACCCGAATAGGAGTTAAGCATCGAGATCACGACCGGCATGTCGGCGCCGCCAATCGGGATGATCATCAGGACGCCCAGCACCAGCGCCAGGATGGTGATGAGCCAGAAGTCGATCTGGCTCTGCGACACCACAAGGCCGTAGATGAAGAACACCAGCGCCAAAGCCAGGGCGATGTTGATGAAGTGGCGCCCCGGCAGCATGATTGGCGCGCCGCTCATGCGACCCGACAGCTTGAGGAACGCGATCACCGAGCCGGTGAAGGTCAGCGCGCCGATGGCGACGCCGAGCGCCATTTCGACGAGGCTCGCCTTGTGGATGGCGCCGCGGGTGCCGATGTCGAAGGCGGCGGGCGCGTAATAGGCGCCGGCGGCGACCAGCACCGCGGCCATGCCGACCAGCGAGTGGAAGGCCGCGACCAGTTCCGGCATCGAGGTCATCGGCACCTTGCGGGCGATCACCGCGCCGATGGCGCCGCCGATGGCGATGCCGCCGATCACCAGCACCCAGGATGTGGCGCTGGCGGGCGGGTGCGCGGCGAGCGTGGTCAGCACGGCGATGGTCATGCCGACCATGCCAAACAGGTTGCCGCGGCGCGATGAGTCGGGGCTCGACAGCCCGCGCAGCGCCAGGATGAACAGGACGCCGGCGATCAGATAAAGGACAGCAGCGAGATTGGCGCTCATGACGTCACTTCTTTTTCTTCTGATACATCGCGAGCATGCGCGAGGTGACCAGGAAGCCGCCGAAAATATTGATCGACGCGAAGATCAGCGCGACGAAGCCGAAGGCGCGCGCCCAGAGCGGGCCGTTGTCGTCCACCACCAGTGGCACGCCGACCGCGAGCAGGGCGCCGACGACGATGACGGAGGAGATGGCGTTGGTGACCGACATCAGCGGCGTGTGCAGCGCCGGCGTCACCGACCAGACCACGTAGTAGCCGACGAACACGGCAAGAACGAAGATCGACAAACGGAAGACAAAGGGGTCAACCGCGGCTGCAATGTCGTGCATGGATGCCCCCTTAGGCCGCTGTCTTCGGCATGAAGTTCGGATGCACGACGGCGCCGTCGCGCGTCAGCATGGTCGCTTTGATCAGCTCGTCGTCCCAGTTGATGGCGAGCGTCTTCTCCTTCTTGTCGATCATGGTGTCGATGAAGGTGAGAAGGTTCTTGGCGTAAAGCGCAGACGCCGAGGCCGCGAGGCGGCCGGGCACGTTGAGATGGCCGACGATTTTGGCGGGGCCGACCTGCACCACCTGCCCCGGCACCGCGCCTTCGACATTGCCGCCGCGCTCGACCGCGAGATCGACGATCACCGAGCCCGGCTTCATCGACGCCACCATCTCCGCGCTCACCAGCTTCGGGGCCGGACGGCCCGGAATGAGCGCCGTGGTGATGACGATGTCCTGCTTCTTGATGTGCTCGGCGACCAAAGCGGCCTGCTTGGCCTGATACTCTTTCGACATTTCCTTGGCGTAGCCGCCGGCGGTCTGCGCGTTCTTGAATTCCTCGTCCTCGACGGCGAGGAATTTGGCGCCGAGGCTTTCCACCTGCTCCTTGGTGGCCGGGCGAACGTCGGTCGCGGTGACGACGGCGCCGAGGCGGCGCGCGGTGGCGATCGCCTGCAGGCCGGCGACGCCGACACCCATTATGAAGACGCGGGCCGCCGGCACGGTGCCGGCCGCGGTCATCATCATCGGCATGGCGCGGCCATAGGTCTCCGCGCCGTCGATCACGGCGCGGTAGCCGGCCAGGTTGGCCTGGGAGGACAGCACGTCCATCGATTGCGCGCGGGTGATGCGCGGCATCAATTCCATGGCGAAGGTGGTCAGCCCGGCATCCGCCATCGCCTTGAGCGCGGCTTCGCTGCCGTAGGGATCCATGATGGCGATGACGATGGCGCCCTTTTTGTAGGACGCGATCTCGCCGGTCGAGGGTCGGCGGACCTTGAGGATCATGTCGGCGTCGCCGCCGACCGCGTCTGCGATGGTCGCCCCGGCCGCCTCGTATTCGGCGTCGGGATAACCGGAGGCATTGCCGGCACCGCGCGCCACCACGACCTCGGCGCCGAGCGCCTTGAATTTCTTGACGGTCTCGGGGCTGGCCGCGACGCGCGGCTCATTGCCCTCGGTTTCCCGTGCAATCGCAATACGCATTCAGACAGCCTCCGCTCGCCCAGCCGAAGGCCAAGGGTCCTGAAGCGGCCCCAGCCCTACCCGGGCAGATTATGCGCTAATGCGACAGGGCGGTGAAGCCGAAGATCAGGAAGCTGAGGATAAATGCCACGTAGCTCGGCGTCTTCGAGCCGGAGCCGAGGGACACGACCAGGCCGAGAATCGCGATCAGGAACACCGGGATCGAGGTCAACCAGTGGCCGAGCACGCCGCCGACGGTCAGGCCCAGCAGCAGGTTGATGACGTGGATCGCGCCGTCAAAGGAGTATTTGATGAAGCTGTCATAGGTCCGCTCATGCTCCGGATAGTCGTTGCCGGTCGCGGTGGCGTATTCGACGGGCCCGTGGTCGGCCATGAGGGAAGTCTCCGGTTCGCTTTGATCCTTAAGGCAAACGGGTTAGCGCAATCGCGGCGGCAGGGCAACGGTCGGCGGCGACCCGACGAACCCGCTCGTCCCCGCGAAGGCGGGGACCCAGGGCCAAAACGTCAGGCATTTCAGGACGGCTTCTGGATTCCCGCTTGCGCGGGAATGAACGGAGTATGTGGGCAACGTTCGGGGATTATCCGCTAGACCGCCGTCAGCCCGGCCTGCGCCAGCGCCGCGGCCTGCCGCGCCGCCACCTCGGCGTGCGAGAAGCGCTCGATCGCCTCATTGAACAGCCGGTAAAAGTTCAATTCCGCATCGAGATGCAGGAAGACGGCCCCGAGCCCGATGGCGGCGCGGTCCATGAACACGAACTCGCGCGGCACCTGCACCGGCCCGAGCTTTTTCAACGCCTGGTGGACCTGGAAAGCCTGTTTGCGGCCGTAGTCCGAAGGCTTCACGCCGTCGGCGATGGAGCGGACGCGGTCGTCGAGCAGCGGGCCATAGATGAAGCGCGCCCAGATATTGAGGGTGTCGATCAGCTCCCGGGTCAGGCGGCGGAAGCCCCAGGTCTCGTAGGCCTGCACCACCCGTGCCTCGTCGTCATGCAGCAGCCCCTGATAGAGATCGACCACGCCGGCGACGAAGCGCGGCGGGAAAATCCGGATGCAGCCGTAGTCCATGAGGTTGATGCCGGCCGGTTCGCCGTCCCTGGCGAAGACCGAGTAATTGCCGAGATGCGGATCGCCATGGATGACGCCGAAGCGGCTGAACGGAAACCACCAGGCCGTGAACATCGCCGTGGCGAGGCGGTTGCGCACCTCGAGGCTGTCCTCCTTGTGGGACAGCATCTTGTCGCCCTCCATCCAGTCCATGGTCAGGAGACGCTTCGTCGATAGCTCCGGCCAGACATTGGGCACGCGGATCAGCGGCTCGTCCTTGAGCATGTGCCGGTACAGCGCGGCGTGCCTGGCCTCGCGCGCGTAATCCAGTTCCTCGCGCAGGCGGGCGCCGATCTCGACGGCGATCTGGTCGGTGTCGATGGCCGGCTCGAAGCGTTTACGCAGCGAGAACAGGAGATTGAGCTGCTGCAGATCGGCTTCGACCGCCGACTGCATATCCGGATACTGGAGCTTGCAGGCGAGTTGCGTGCCGTCGTGCGCTTGCGCCCGGTGCACCTGCCCGAGCGAGGCGGCGGCGGCTGGCGTATGCTCGAACGATTTGAACTTCGTCTGCCAGTCCGGCCCCAGTTCGGAGGACATGCGCCGCTTAACGAAGGCCCAGCCCATCGGCGGCGCCTGGCTCTGCAGCTTCATCAGTTCGCTGGCGTATTCCGGCGGCACCGCGTCGGGAATGGTGGCGAGCAACTGCGCCACCTTCATCAGCGGGCCTTTCAGATTGCCGAGCGCGGAGGCCAAAGCCTCGGCATTGCCCGCGCGATCGCCCTGCGCGCCAAGGAACCTTTGGCCCGCCATGCGGGCGGCGACGCCGCCGACGCGGGTACCGACTTTGGCGTAGCGCGCGGCGCGAGCGGAGAAGCGGTTTCGTTCGGAATCGGACATGAAATTGGGCTATCCTCTGCCCCACCCATATTGGCACCGGCCCGGATGTAATCAATGCGCCAGCAGATCGCAGGGATGGCCATCGGACTTTTGCTCGCCAGCGCGGGCGGCGCCGAGGCCGCGGTCTGGGCGTGGGGCTGTCAGGGCCGGCTCGCGGCGCCGGATCAGACGGTGATCTTCACGCGCTTTCAGATGGTGCTGCTGAATGGAAAGCGCCCGCCACTCAAACCGCAGGACCTGCTCGGCGAAGAAGCGCTTAACCCGCTGATCGAAAACGCCCGCGACGCTTACGATCCGAACAACATCAATTCCGGCTTCCAGGACTAAGTCATCGCCTTCACCCGCGACGCCGAACCCAAAAGCAAGATCACGCTCACCGAGCTATCGTCGCGCCGGCTATCGCACAAGTTCAAGGTCGTGTGCGGCCGCGACGACATCACCGACACCTTTCGCAAGGCCTATCGCTACGAACGCGACGGCGAGCCGCCGCGCACGCTGACCATGACCTGCATCGAATACACGCTGTCGACCCGCGGCGGGCGCAAGGGGTGCGATTAGCGCTCTACCCCAGCCCCTCCAGCTCTTCGATCAGGCCGGCAATCACCGACAGGCCGCCGTCCCAGAACTTCGGATCGCGGGCGTCGAGCCCGAACGGCGCGAGCAGCTCGGAGTGATGCTTGGTGCCGCCGGCCGACAGCATGGCGAGATAGCGCTCGGCAAAGCCGCTCTCCGACTTCTCGTAGACCGCGTAGAGCGAGTTCACCAGGCAGTCGCCGAAGGCATAGGCGTAGACATAGAACGGCGAGTGGATGAAGTGCGGGATGTAGACCCAGAAGGTCTCGTAGCCGGGCCTCAAATCGATCGCCGGCCCGAGGCTTTCCGACTGCACCGACATCCAGAGTTCGCACAGCTTGTCGGCGGTGAGTTCGCCGTTGCGGCGTTCGAGATGAACCTTGCGCTCGAATGTGTAGAACGCGATCTGCCGCACCACGGTGTTGATCATGTCCTCGACCTTGGCGGCAAGCATGGCCTTGCGCTGCTTCTTGTCCGTGGTGCCCGCGAGCAGCTTTCTGAAGGTCAGCATTTCGCCGAACACGCTGGCGGTTTCGGCCAGCGTCAGCGGCGTCGGGGCCATCAGCGCGCCGTTCGGTGCCGCCAGCACCTGATGCACGCCGTGGCCTAGCTCATGCGCCAGCGTCATCACATCGCGCGGCTTGCCCTGGTAATTGATCAGCACATAAGGATGCGCCGACGGCACGGTCGGATGCGAGAAGGCGCCGGGTTGCTTGCCGGGGCGGACGCCGGCATCGATCCAGTGCTGGTCAAAGAAGCGGTCGGCAACTTCCGCCATTTTGGGTGAAAATGCGCCATAAGCGGTCAGCACCGTATCGCGCGCGTCGGTCCACGGAATGCTGCGCTGCTCGACCTTCGGGAGCGGCGCGTTGCGGTCCCAATGCGCCAGCTTCTTCTTGCCGAACCACTTGGCCTTCAACGCGTAATAGCGGTGCGACAGCTTCGGATAGGCGGCGCGCACGGCCGACACCAAGGCCTCGACCACCTCCGGCTCGACCCGGTTCGACAAATGCCGCGCATCGGCGACGTCCTTGAAGCCGCGCCAGCGGTCGGAGATTTCCTTGTCCTTGGCGAGCGTATTGGTGATCAGGGTGAACGGCCGGAGATTTGCCTTGAAGGTCGCGGCCAGCGCCTCGGCGGCATCCTTGCGCTTGGCGCCGTCGGTGTCCTGCATGAAGTTGAGCGTCGGCTCGATCGGCAGTTCCTTGCCGCGCACCTTGAAGCGCAGCGCCGCGATCGTGTCGTCGAACAATCTGTTCCACGCCGAATAGGCGGTCAGCGACTTCTCATGGAACAGTTGCTCGACGCGATCCTCGAGCTGATACGGCTTTTCCTTGCGTACATCCTCGATCCACGGCCGGTAGTGGCTGAGCGGGCCGTCCGCCATCGCGGCATCGAGCAGCTTGTCGTCGATGCGGTTGAGTTCGAGATCGAAGAACAAGAGATGCGAGTACGCGGTGGTGATGCGCTCGTTCATGTCGCCGTAGAACTTGGCGATCGACTGGTCGGTCGAATTGCCGGCATGCAGCAGTCCGGCATAGGAGCCGATGCGGCCAAGCACGTCGGCGATCTTCTCGTAGCGCCTGACCGCTTCGCACAAGGCTTCGCTGGCCCCCGCCTGCGCCGCCAGCACGCCGAGCTTGCCCTTGTAGAGCTCCTCGAACGCCACGCACTCGCTGTCCATCCACGACAGGTCCTGCTTGAGCGCCGTGCTCTCGATGCCCGGATAGAGATCGTTGAGATTCCAGTCCGGCAGCGCGCCGAGCTGTACGGCGCCAGCGGCCTTCGGCCTGGCCTTGCTCGCCTTCCTGGCGGCCACCTTCCGGGCGGGCGTCTTGGCGGCTTTGCGGGCAACGGGCTTCTTGCGGGTCGCGGATTTGGCCATGGCTGGGTGCGTTTCTCGGATACGTTTCGTTAGGGACAAAAAAGTGGGTGGAATCGGCTCTTCAGCTCACTTTACCTAAAGCACGCCTACAATTAAGCGCCCGGCAATGGCGGCGCGATGGCGGTCGCGCCAATTTTTCCGTCTTTTTCACCCTGTCGGGAGGGCGCGTCGGCCTGCCCGATCCATTTAAGAAACCCTTAAGGCCGCCTCCCAATACTGCGCCAAATCGGCACAGCCTGAGTCGCGTTGGCGCGCGGGCAGCCGCGCGCCCTAAGGAAGAGTCATGTCGCAAGTCGTGTTGATCGTCGATGACGATCCGGTCCAGCGCCGGTTGCTCGAGGCGATGGTTCAGCGCTTCGGCTACCGCGCATTGACGGCCGACGGCGGCGATGCGGCCTTGCGGGTGCTCACGGGCCCGGATGCGTTCGCGGTGGACTGCGTCATCCTCGACCTCGTCATGCCGGACCTCGACGGCCTCGGCGTCATGGCGCGCATGCGCCAGGCCGGCCTCGACATCCAGGTCATCGTTCAGACCGCCCACGGCGGCATCGACAATGTGGTCTCGGCCATGCGCGCCGGCGCCACCGATTTCGTGGTCAAGCCGGCCAGCCCGGAGCGGGTCGAGGTGTCGCTGCGCAATGCGCTGGCGGCCCGGGCGCTCGCCGGCGAGCTGCAGCGCGTCAAACGCAGCCGCGACGGCACGCTAACCCTGAGCGACGTCGTCACGCGCTCGCCGGCCATGACGCCGGTCCTCAAGGCCGCGGAGAAAACCTCCGCCTCCGACATCCCGGTCCTGCTCGACGGCGAAAGCGGCGTCGGCAAGGAACTGATGGCGCGCGCCATCCACGGCTCCGGCGAACGCCGCGCCAGACCCTTCGTCGCCGTCAACTGCGGCGCCCTGCCCGAACACCTGATCGAGTCGATCCTGTTCGGCCACGAGAAGGGCGCCTTCACCGGCGCCACTGAGAGGCACACCGGCAAATTCGTCGACGCCGATGGCGGCACCTTGTTTCTCGACGAGGTCGGCGAACTGCCGCTGGCCGCGCAGGTCAAGCTGCTGCGCGCGCTGCAGGAGAGCGAAGTCGAACCGGTGGGATCGCGCAAGGCCGTGAAGGTCGATGTGCGCATCATCTCGGCCACCAACCGAGATCTGATCGCCGAGGTGAAGGCCGGGCGCTTCCGTGAAGACCTGTTCTATCGGCTGCACGTTTTCCCGATCACCATTCCGCCGCTGCGTCAGCGTCCGGAAGATATCGAGGCGCTGGCGCGTCACTTCGTCGTGCGCATCGCCGCCGAACAGGGCAAGCGCATCCGCGGCTTCGACGCCGAGACGCTCCATGCGCTCGCCGCCTATCGCTGGCCGGGCAATGTGCGCCAGCTCGAAAACGCGGTGTATCGCGCCGTCGTCATGACCGATGGCGACACGATCGGCATCGGCGAATTCCCGCAGCTCGCCGCCTCGCGCGGCGACGCGATGGTAAACGTCAGCGCGCCGGATACCGCGCCGCGCATGGAAACCACGCCTGTTTACGTTGACGGCAGCATCGGCTTGCAGGAGCGCATGCTGCGGCTTAATCCTTCGGCCATGACACCGACACAACCAGTCCTGTCGCTGACCGACGATCGCAACGACGTGAAACCGCTCGAGGACATCGAGCGTGAAGTGATCCGTTTTGCCATCGAGCATTATCGCGGCCAGATGTCGGAAGTCGCCCGCCGTCTCAAAATCGGACGGTCGACTCTCTATCGCAAGCTCGAAACGCTGCAAATGCACGACGAAACGAGCATTGCGCCGGGCAACGAACCCGCCGACGCCGGTTAATCATTAAAATTTTAACGATCGCCTGCCGCGTTCACTTTGATGCAAGGTAAGCGGCGACCGTACGCGAAATTCACTTCGCGCCGCGCGCCGTTTGGCCGCATAATGCACCGATAAAACAAGCCGCGGACTTGTCTCGCCGGAAATCCGGCCAGCGTCGGTAAACGAAATGCATCGCATTCGATGCATCTTGGTAACGGCGCCGCGCAATGTGGAGTGCGAAGCGTGATGCGTAAAACCAGGATCGAGCGTTTGATGGCCGGCACGATGCTGGCGCTGACGACAACGCTTGCGGCGACGACCTCGTCCTTCGCGACGCCGGACGGCATTCGTCAGGTCGCGCCGCTGCCGCCCTCGCTGAACGGTGCGCGCGTCATTCAGCGCCGCGCCGAACCGCAGCCGGAACGCGCCGAGCCCGCCGCGCCGACGCCGATACCGATGCCGCCGGAGGTCCGCCGCGAAGCGCCGCGCCCCGAACCGGTCCGCGCCGAACCCGTGCGTGTCGAGCCTCCGCGGCAGGAAGCCGTGGCGTCCGAGCCCGCCCGCACCGACAACAGCTTCGCCGCGGCGTCGCTCGACAAGTCCTTCGGCGTGCCGGATGCCCAGATTGCCGACAAGCTGCGCGCCGCCATGGCCGGCAAGAAGACCGACAAGAGCGACGCCGAACGCCAGGCGATCGCGAGCTTCTATGCCGCGCGCAACTACGCGCCGATGTGGATTCGTGACGGCCGCCTCACCGGCAACGCCAAGTCGGCGATCCTGCGCATGAAGAACGCGCAGGCCGACGCCCTGGAGCCGGCCGACTATGCCGTGCCGGAATTCGCGGGCGGCGCGGACCAGCTCGCCGCCGCCGACGTCAAGCTGACGCTCGCGACGCTGGATTATGCGCGCCATCTGTCGCTCGGCCGCATCGCGCCGACGCGCGTGACGGTGGAAGTCGATTACGGCAAGCGCGACGTGGACAACGCCGACGTGCTGCGCAAGCTCGCCGACGGCCGCGACGCCAATGCCACCTTCGACGGCTTCGAGCCGCCGCATCAGCCCTACAAGGCGCTCAAGCGCAAGCTCGCCGAGATGCGCGATGCCGGTCCGCGCGCCGACGCGATCGAACGCATTGCCGGCGGCCCGTCGATCAATCCCGGCGACAAGGACGCCCGCGTGCCGATGCTGCGCGAACGCCTCAACGTCCGGCTCGCGGTGCAGGGCCCGCGCACCGTTCAGGTGCGCGACCAGCGCACCGGGCGCATGAAGACCGTCAAGGTGGCGGGCGAGGATCCGAAGGCCGCTGAGCTCGTCTACGACAAGGCGCTGTTCAACGCGATCAAGAACGTGCAGGCGCGCGCCGACATCAAGCCGACCGGCGTCATCGACAACAAGACCATCGCCGCCATCAACGGACCGACGCAGAAGCAGCAGATCGACACCGTCGCCGCCAACATGGAGCGCTGGCGCTGGCTGCCGCGCAGCCTCGGTCCCAGCTACGTGATGGTCAACGTGCCGGACTACACGCTCAAGGTCGTGCGCGACAATTCCGTCGTCTGGCGTACCAAGATCGTCGTCGGCAAGCCGCAGACGCCGACGCCGCTGCTCACCGGCCAGTTCGACAACATCATCGTCAATCCGTCCTGGTACGTGCCGCAGTCGATCATCCAGAACGAATTGCTGCCGGCCTATGCGTCGGACCCGAACGTGTTCGCGAAGATGGGCCTCGAGGTGAAGCGCGGCGCCGACGGCCACATCAACGTGGTGCAGCCGCCGGGCACCGCCAATGCGCTTGGCCGCATCAAGTTCAACTTCCAGAACAAGTATCACGTCTATCTGCACGACACGCCGGAACGGCGTCTGTTCGCCGCCGACAGGCGCGCCTTCAGCCATGGCTGCATGCGCGTCGAGAACCCGACCAAGTTCGGCGAGATCATGCTGGCGATGTCCATTCCCGGACCGACGCCGACGCAGCCGCAGATCGAGAAGCTCGTCGGCCAGGAGGAGAAGACCTTCAAGATGGTCAACAAGCCGATGGTGCACCTCACCTATCAGTCGGCCTATGTGGACGACGACGGCAAGCTGCAGATCCGCGACGACATCTACGGCTTCGACAAGCGCATCCACACCATCATGACGTCCGACGAGCGCCGCGTCGCCGACGTCGCGCCGCCGCAGGACAAGTCGCGCGACCAGGCGACGCTCAAGAGCAATCAGGAAATCCTCAGCCGCGTCGAGCGCCGCGAGGCCGGCAACCCGTTCCAGTTCTTCGAGCGGATTTTCAGGTAGGTTCTTGCTTCACCTCTCCCATGGGGAGAGGTCGACGCACGAAGTGCGTCGGGTGAGGGGTTACAAACTCGCTGGCTCACTTACCCCCTCACCCCAACCCTCTCCCCAATGGGGAGAGGGAGCGGACTGCGCGCCCCACGGATTCTCAGTCCTCCCGCCACGTTCACGGCCCCCGAAGTTCCCTCCGCTACCGACCTTATTTCGACAATTTTCCCGGCTAACCACAGTGCCGACGGGGGATTTTCGCCCATGACAAGGGTTGATTAACCAATCCCGCCAACACTGACGGTCGTCAGCACGGCCGCTTCAACCGGGCGTACCGAATGGCTGACGGACCAAGCGTGTGGAATGTGTCAGTGTCGGTACGCGGCGTGTCTCGCCTTAAATCCCTTTCCATTCGCCGCCTGAGCGGCAAGGCCCGCCTCTCGGCGGCGCTCGCCGGCATCACCGTGCTTGGCGCGACCTATGCGTTGCAGCCGGCCGCGGCCGAGGGCGACAGCCGCACCCTGTCTTTCCTGCATCTGCATACCCGCGAGACCACCACCGTCACCTTCAAGCGCAACGGCCGCTATGACGACGCCGCGCTGAAGAAGCTGAACTGGTTCCTGCGCGACTGGCGGCGCGACGAGCCGACCACGATGGACCCCAGGCTGTTCGATATCCTATGGGAAGTCTATCGCGAGGTCGGCGGCCAACAGCCGATCGAGATCATCTCGGCCTATCGCTCTCCCGGCACCAACAAGATGCTGCGCGCGCGCTCCAGCGGCGTCGCCGAGAATTCGAACCACACCACCGGCCACGCCATCGACTTCGAAATCCCCGGCGTGCCGCTCGCCAAGATCCGCGAAGTCGGCCTGCGCCTGCAGCGCGGCGGCGTCGGCTTCTATCCGACCTCCGGCTCGCCCTTCGTGCATCTCGACACCGGCTCGATCCGTCACTGGCCGCGCATGACGCGCGATCAGCTGGTCAAGGTGTTCCCCGACCAGCGCACGGTCCATATCCCGTCCGACGGCCGGCCTCTGGCCGGCTATGCGCTGGCGCTGGCCGACGTTCAGCGCCAGGGCAACGCGCCCTCCGGCGTGCTGATGGCGCAGGCGCGCGAGGCCGGCGTCACCGAAGCGCGTTACGACGGCAGCAAGCCGCGCAATCTGCTGACGGCCTTGTTCACCCGCTCCGCCACCGCGGAAGAGCGGCAGGAACCGGATGACGATACGCCGGCTGCGGCGCCGGCGAAGGTCGTCCCGGCGAGCGCCGCCGCGCCGAAACCGGTCGAAACCGCGCGGATCGTGCCGATGCCGTCATCCCGGCCGAAGGTGATCGCGGTCGCGCAGGCCGCCCCGGCACAGCCCGCCCCGAACATGATCGCGCCGCCGCGCGCGCCGCAATGGGCCAACGCCGCCGCGAGCGGCGAACTGGCGCCGGCCGTGGCGCTGTCGCCCTTCAGCTTTGCCGATACGATGAACACGGCTTCGACCGGAAGCGCGCTGGGCTACGCCGCCGAGCCGACACGCGTCGCCACGCAGTTGCCGCAGCCGCGCCCGTCACGCGCCGCGCCGATGGGCGGCAATATTCCGGCGGCGCCGCCGGCGATGATCGCCGCGGCCTCGACCGGCGCAAGCGCCGCGACCCTGGTCGCGCCCGCGATCGCCGGTGGCGGCGGCCGCACCGACAGCCCGTGGCTGCGCGCGGCGATCCTGTCGCCCGACCTGTCGAGCTTCATGACGGCGACGCAGATGGGCACGCGCGACATGAGCCAGTACGGCCATCTGTTCCACAAGCCGGCGCAGGCGGTGATGATGGGCTTCTCGGCCGATCCGGGCCTCGGGCTGGTCGCCGGCCGTTTCACCGGCAGCGCCGTGACCTTCCTCGCCACCGCGACCTTCGTCTCGCAGACGACGGCGTCGCTGAGGTAATGACGACTTGTCCCGGACGCGATGCAGCGTGAAACGCTGCTTCGCAGAGCCGGGACCGTTTCACATTCTGAATTTTGGCAAGCTCCCGGTTCAGCAGCGCGTCATTGCATGCCGCGCTGCGCCCGGGACAAGAGAGCGCCTACTGCAACATCCCCAAAGCGTGCATGTAGGTTTCGAGGATCTCTTCTTCCTCGCGGCGCTCGTTGGCGTCCTGCTTGCGCAGGCGCACGATGGTGCGCAGCGCCTTGGCGTCGAAGCCGTTCGACTTGGCTTCGGCGTAGACGTCCTTGATGTCGTCGGACGTCGCCTTTTTCTCTTCCTCCAGCCGCTCGATGCGCTCGATGATCGATTTGAGCTGATCCTTGGCGAAGCGGTGCGAGGTTTCTTCCTTATCGGGCGCTGCGGGCATCGCCATAACCTGAAACTCCTTCAAATTCGTCAGGGAGGTTTCGGGTTTGCCGGCCTCAAGGTCAAGGAGAGCCGGCGGCCCTCCCCCTTTTCCACAAGGCCGGCCGGCCCGGGCGCCGTTCTACTTGACGGCGGCCTGTGCCTTTTCCGCGAAGGCGTTGGTGTAGGTCGCGGCGACGTCCACCTTGACGGCGGCGATTTCGGGGTCGAACTTGACCATCGCCTTGAGCACATTGGCGGGCGCCTGCGCCGGCATCAGGCCGTCCGGCGTGTAGCTCGTCAGGTTGTTGAGCAGCGCCTGGCGGTAAACCGCCGGATTGGCCTTGTAGAAATCCTCCGGAACCTTGGCGATGATGTCTTCCGGCTTGGCCTTCGCCATCCACTTGAGCGTGCGCACCATGGCGTTGGCGATCGCCTGCGCGGTCTCCGGATTCTTCGCCACATAATCGACCGGCGCATAGAGGCTGCCCGAGGCGTAATCGCCGCCATAGACCGCCTTGGTGCCTTCCTCGGTGCGGCTGTCGACGACGACCTTGATGTCGCCCGACATCGACAGTTCGGTGATGGCGAGATCGAGGTTGGAGATGGCGTAGAGCTCACCCGACCGCTTCATGCCCGCGACCGCCACCGCGCCGGCGCCGACGGTGATCGTGGTCACGTCGTTCGGCTGCAAACCGGCATTGGCGAGGATGAGGTTGAGGAAGGTCTGCGTCGCCGATCCCGGCCCGGTGATGCCGACCTGCTTGCCCTTGAGGTCGGCGGGCGACTTGTAATTGGCGGCTTCGGCCTTGGAAATGCCGAGCACGTTCTGCGGATAGCGGCCGAACAGCACGAAGCTCTGCATCGGCTGGCCGCGCGCCGCCATGCGCACCGTGTTCTCATAGGCGCCGGCGACGATATCGGCGCTGCCGCCCGTCACCGCCTGAAGCGCGCGCGAGCCGGCATTGAAATGCTGCAATTCGACATCGACGCCCGCGTCGTCGAAATAACCGAGGTACTTCGCCAGCACGACCGGCAGGAAGTAGATCTGCGCCGGCGGACCCGACACGGCGATGGTCGCCTTTTTCTTGGCAGCGCCCTGCGCCGAAGCGGCGGTGCTCACCATCATCAGCGCCGCGAAAGCGGCCGCAACGCGGGCAATCGATCCAAAACGCATCAAAAAGTCTCCTGAGAAAATATCCGGCTGGAGACTTCTATAGAGCAACTAGAACGGCACTTCTATTCCGATACCGCGTTCGCGCGCGCGCGCAACGGCAAGCTCGGCGGCGGTGAGATCCTGCACGGCAACGCCAAGCGACTTGTAGATCGTGATCTCCTCAACCGATGCGCGGCCCCGATGACGGCCGAGCAGAACTTCCCCGATCTCGGCGCGAATATGGTCGGGACCGATCGCGCCTTCCTTCAAAGCGAGAAGATAATCGCCCGACTCGTTGATCGTGGACTCGCGCCGGTCGACGAACAGCGACCCTCTCGCCATCGCCGCGCCGTCGAGTTCGCGCGTCGTTGCGATGCTCGATCCGGCCGCGTTGACATGGCAGCCGTGCGGAATTGCCGCGCCTCTCAGCACCGGCTCGGGCGCCGCCGTCACCGCGCAGATGACATCGGCGCCCGCGCAGGCGGCGTCGATCGTGTCGGCAACCACGGCGCCGGAGGCGCCCGCCATCGCTTGCGCATTGGCGCGCGTGCGGCTCCAGATGCGGAACGTCGCATTGGGCAGAATGCAGCGCATGGCGTCGAGATGCGCGCGGCCCTGCACGCCGGTGCCGAGAATGGCGACGGTCTTCGCATCCTTGCGCGCCAGCGCGCGCGTCGCCACCGCGCTCGCGGCCGCGGTACGGATGGCGGTGATGGCGCCGGCATGCACCATTGCAAGCAATTCACCGGTGTCGCCGTCATGCAGCAGCACGCCGCCCTGATGCGAGTCGAGGCCGCGCTTGCTATTGCCGGGCGTGACGACGATCTGCTTGTTGCTCCACAGCTTGCGGCCGCTCGCGCGCAGCGCCGGCATGAACACCATGCGGTTCGGCGCATCCGGCGGCACCGCCTTCATGCGCAGCGGATTGAAATAGTCGCCGCGCGACAGGCCGCGCATGGCCTGGTCCACGGCCTCGATGCACTCTGCCATCGGCAGCACGGCTTCGACATCGGCATGCGACAGGATCAGCATTGCGATGCGCTCCGTCAGCTCGCCTGGAAGGCGCCGGCATGGGCGTCGCAGCAGGAGAAGAAATACTTGCGTTGCGGCGGCGGCGTCTGCCGGCTGCGGCCGCTGACGATGATTTCGCCGTCGATCAGCACATACGCTATGCCCGGCAGATCGCCATGCGCGATGGCGTCGGCGACGCTGGTGCCGGCAGAGCCTTCGACCGGCCCGCAAATAACGATATCGGCCGGCTTGCCAACGGCGAGAATGCCAACGTCGAGACCATGCGCGCGCGCCGTGTTACCGGTGGCGATGGCGATCGCTTCGGCGGGCGTGACGTCGCAGATCGAGCAGATGAAGCAGAGCTGGCGCAGCATGCCGCGCGGAATGACGCCGGTGCCGCCCGGCGTGTCGGTGCCGAGCGTGAGCCGCGACAGCGTGCCGCGATCCTTGAGGCGGCGCACGGCGCGCTGCGTCGAGCCGTAATTGCCGGACGAGCAGATCTCGAGCGCGAAATCAGTGCGGTCGATCACCTTGTCGAGGTCGTCGTCGCTCATCGGAATCGGCCCGCCGCTGATATGCGCGGCGATGTCGGGCTGAAGCCACGAGAGAATGTCGTAGCCGCACACCTGGCTCAGCCCGGAGCGCGATACGCCGCCGGTATGAACCTTCATGCGGATGCCCCGCTCGCGCGCCCAGGCGTTGTAGCGAAGCGCCTCGTCCTTGTTCTGCGCCAGCGGAAAGAACAGATATTTGGCGAGGATGGCGCCGGCATCCCTGAGCCGGTCGAAGTGGCTCTCGTTCATGCCGGGCACGAGGATCACCGTGCCGGCGTGAACCTTGGCGCCACTCCAGCGCACGCGACCGGTGGTGGAGGCGGTGACCACGGCCAGCGATGTGACGAGGTCGGGCGTCAGGTTGCCGTAGTCGAGCCCCGGCACATGCAATTCGCTCGCCGAGATCATGGTGGTGGTGCCGCCATGAACGTAATTGCCGATCCAGCCGATCGTATCCTGCGTCGGCGTCCATTCGCCAAACACGGGATGGACATGGCCGTCGACAAGGCCGGGCATCACCGCGCTGTTGCCGGCGTCGAGCACGGCGTCGGCTTTAGTGTCGGCCGGCGGATCGAAGGCGGCGATACGCTTGTCGGCGATCAGCAGCGACTTCACCGGCAATTGCGGCCTGGCGAGATCGCCGGTGAAGAATTCACCGATGTTCTTGATGTGAAGCGTAGCCACCCGCGTCTCCTGTCATTGCAGGAAGATTCAGTGCCGGTGCGGGTTGCTCTTGTCAAACGCCGACTTCTGCTCGGCGGTTGCTTCCTTCTGATGCTTCGCGCGCCACTGATCGTAAGGCTCGCCATAGACGATCTCGCGCGACTCGTCCTTGGACAGCGGAATGCCCTTGGCGTCGGCGGCGTCCTTCATCCAGTTGGACAGGCAGTTGCGGCAGAAACCGGCGAGATTCATCAGATCGATGTTCTGCACGTCGGTGCGGCCGCGCAGATGCTCGACCAGCCGGCGATAGACGGCGGCCTCGAGTTCGGTGCGGGTCTTTTCGTCGAATTCGGCGCTCATGGAAAACGGCCTTTCCTCGGTTTCTCCGAAGATAGGGTCGCCGGGCGGCGGTTTCCATAAGAAAACCCGCCGCATTCCGGTCTGGAACGCGGCGGGTCGTTCAGGTCAGCGGCGATATCAGGTCTTCAATGCCGCTTTCACGGTATCCGGCGAGAACGGCATATCGCGCAGCTTCTTGCCGGTCAGCGCCAGGAAGGCGTTGGCGACCGCCGGCGCGGTGCAGCCGATGGCCAGTTCGCCGACCGGCAGCGGAATGTCGCCGGAGCGCACCACCTCGACCTGGATCTGCGGAATGTCGGACTGCCGCAGCACCTCGTAATCGTGGAAGTTCGACTGCTCCACCGCGCCGTCCTTGATCGAGATGGCCTCCTTGAGCGCGCCGCTGAGACCGTAGATCAGGGCACCCTCGATCTGGGCGGCGACATTGTTCGGCTGCAACGGCAGGCCGACATCGGCGACGCTCCACATGTTGTGCACCTTGATCTTGCCGCTCGCCTTGTCGGCGAAAATCTCGGCGACCGTACCGATCATCGAGAAGCCGACCGGCGGCAGGCCGAGCTTGGAGAAGGCCATGCCGAGCGCGCGGCCGTCGGTCCGCTTGCGCTTCCAGTCCGCCATCTCGGCAACGCGCGAGATGACGGCCTTGGCGCGCGGATCCTTGAGCAAGGCCAGCCGGAATTCGAACGGGTCCTTGCCGGTCGCCAGCGCGATCTCGTCGATCATCGCTTCATTGGCGAGGTTGGTGTAGCCCGCGCCGATGCCGCGATAGGCCGCGACGCGCGCGCCGCGATCCTCGTAGAGATGCTCGGTGAGATGCGCCGGCACGTCGTAGAACGGCACGTCTGCGCCGTAGATGACGATGAGATCGACTCCCTTGTCGGCCTCAAGCCGCGCCGGGCTGTAGACGTAGGGCGCGACCGGCTCGGCGGCGAGGCGGTGACGCCACGCCACCACCTTGCCGTCCGCATCGAGACCGACATCGACCTTCTGCGCCGTCATCGGCCGGAATCGGCCGACGCGGATGTCGTCCTCGCGGCTTTGCACCATCTTCACCGGCTTGCCGACCGCCTTCGACAGCAAGACGGCATCGGTGACGTACTCGACGAAAGCACGCCGGCCGTAGCCGCCGCCCATTTGCAGCGTGTGGAATTTGACCTTGTCCGGCGTTACGCCCGCCGCCTTGGCCGCTTCCTCGACCGACTTGGTCGGCCATTGCGTGCCGGCCCAGACCTCGACGCCATCGGCGGTCACCGACGCGGTGCAGCTCAAGGGCTCCATCTGCGCGTGATAGACGTAAGGCGAGGTGAACTCGGCGGAAATGACCTTGGCCGCGCCCGCCAAGGCCTGCTCGGCTTCGCCGGTCTTGCGCACGACAACGCCCTTCTTCGCAGTATCGCGCACCGCGGCGAGATACTCCTTCAGGTCACGCGCGGAATCCATCTTGGATGCCTTGGCGTCCTTCCAGGTCGCCTTCACCTTCTGCCGCGCGGCGAAGAGCTGCGGCACCGATTGCGCGACGATGCCGATGGCATGGTCGAAAGCCACCGCCTCGACGACGCCCGGCTGTTTCCTGATCTCGTCCTGATTGAACGAGGACGGCCCCGAGCCGCGCGCCGGCGCGCGCACGATGGTGCCGTACAGCATGCCCGGCACCTGCACGTCGCTGGCGTAAGTCAGCTTGCCGCTCGATTTGTCCGGCAAATCGTGGCGCGGCACGTCCTTGCCGAGCAGGCGGAATTGCGCCGGCGGCTTGAGCTGCTCCGGCTTGATCTCCGGCAGCTTGTCGGTGACCTGCGCCAGCGAGGCAGCCTCGCCGTAGCCCATCTTCCGGTTCGAGGCGGCATGCACGATCGTGCTCGGCTCGGTGGTGAGTTCGGTCACCGGCACGTTCCACTTCGCCGCGGCGCCATCGAGCAGCACGCGGCGGGCCTGCGCGCCCGCGGTGCGCAGCGGCATCCAGTAGCCGCGCGTCGTCAGGCTCGCGACCTGATACTGCGCGCGGAACACCGGATGGTTATAGGCCGGGTTCACCGGCGCCTGATCGACCTTGACCTTGCTCCAGTCGGCATCGAGCTCTTCGGCGATGATCAGCGGCAGCGCGGTGTTAACGCCCTGCCCCATTTCCGGCGCCGGCATCAGGATGGTGATGGCGCCATCGGCCGCGATGGTGACATAGGCGTTGAGCTTGCCGGCCGCGCCCTGCGCCAGCGCGTCCATGGCGGGCGCGAAAGCAAAGGCGAAGGTGAGACCGGCCGAGCCGGCGAGCATCTGGCGGCGCGTCAGGCCGCTCTCGTTACGCATGGATTTGTCCATCACGTTCATGACCGGCCTCCCGCCGCGCGTTCGATGGCGCGCACGATGCGCGGATAGGTGCCGCAGCGGCAGATGTTGCCGTCCATGTGTTCGACGATCTGCTCGCGCGTCGGCTGCTTGTTGGTGGCGAGCAAGGCCGCCGCCTGCATGATCTGTCCCGACTGGCAGTAGCCGCATTGCGGCACCTGCTCGGTGACCCAGGCCTTCTGCAGCGGATGCTGGCCATCCGGCGACAGGCCCTCGATGGTCGTCACCTTGCGCCCTTCGACCTGCGACACCGAGGTCTGGCAGGAGCGCACCGGCTGGCCATCGACATGGACGGTGCAGGCCCCGCACAGGCCCGAGCCGCAGCCGAATTTGGTGCCGGTCAATTTGAGCTGTTCGCGCACCACCCAGAGCAAAGGCGTGTCCGCCTCTGCGTCCACGCGCGCAGGTTTTTCGTTGATCGTGAACGAAATAGACGCCATCAGTTCCCTCCCTCGAGGAATGTCTGTTGTCGGGCGCGGTTTTTCCGCGTTCGTCGCAGCCGGAGCTTTTCATCGACCCTGGTTAGCGCCACGCCTGGCGTCCAAAGTCGATGATGCGTCCGTACTGCTTTGTTAAAACTGGATAAATTATAGCCGGTATCGGCGTCGGGACGGGTAGGAAAAGATTGATGAGTGACGGGCTGCGACCATTTCTCACAGGATTGTTCGAGACGGCGGTGGCCGCCGCCCACCCCGCTTCGTTCCTTCCGGCGCTGCTGCCCACACCGCCGAAAGGCCGCATCATCCTGCTCGCCGCCGGCAAGGCCGCCGGCTCCATGGTCGAAAGCGCCGAGCGCCACTATCTCGACACGCTCAAGCTGCCCACCGGGCGCCTGGCTGGCGTTGCCGTGGCACGGCATGGCTACGGCCGGCCCACCCGTGTCGTCACCATGATCGAGGCCGGTCATCCGGTGCCGGACGAAGCCGGCCTCAAGGGCGCGGCGCGCGCGCTCGACCTCGCCGGCAGCGCCGGGGCCGACGACATTGTGCTGGTGCTGATGTCGGGCGGCGCCTCCGCCAACTGGATCGCGCCGGCGGACGGCATTTCATTTGCGGACAAACAGGCGGTGACGCGCGCCCTGCTGCGCAGCGGCGCGCATATCGGCGAGATCAACACCGTGCGCAAGCATCTGTCGCGCATCAAGGGCGGCCGTCTGGCCGCGCATGCCTTTCCGGCCAAGGTCATCACGGTCGCCATTTCCGACGTGCCGGGCGACGATCCCTCCGCCATCGGCTCCGGTCCGACTGTGCCAGATCCGACCACCTTGGCGGACGCGCGCGCCATCGTTGCCAAATACAGGCTCGATCTGCCGGCCGCGGTGACGCAGGCGCTGAGCGATCCGGCCAATGAATCGCCCAAGCCGGGCGACCCGAAGCTGGCGCATGCGAGCTTCGTGCTTGCGGCGCGTCCGATAGACGCACTCAAGGCGGCCGAGAAGGCCATTGTCGCGGCAGGCTACGAATGCATCTCGCTCGGCGCCGATGTCGAGGGCGAGGCCCGCGAGGTCGCCGCCGCGCATGCGGCCATGGCCCTCGACCTGCGGGCGAAGGGCCGGCGCGCCGTGATCGTGTCCGGCGGCGAACTGACCGTCACCATGCGCGGCAAGGGCCGCGGCGGTCCGAACCAGGAATACGCGCTGGCGCTGGTCGCGCCGCTGGCCGGCCTGCAAGCCGTAGCCGCCGTTGCCGCCGACACAGACGGCACAGATGGCGGCGGCGGCGCCGCAACGGACCCAGCGGGCGCCATCGTGGATGGCGAGACCGCATCCCGCGCCAAGGCTCTTGGCCTCGATCCTGCCGCGTTCCTTGCCGACAATAACTCGACCGGATTCTTCTCCCGGCTCGGCGATTTGCTCGAACCGGGACCCACTTTCACCAACGTCAACGACTTCCGCGCGATCGTCGTCGACACGCCATGACGGTGTGCTTTACAACGACGAATCGTCCGAACACGCCGGCACCGTGACCGCCTTGTCTTTTTCATCCGCCAACTGCCGCGCCCTCCGTCTCGCCGCCGTCATCCTGCCGGTGCTGATCGCCTGTGCATTCGCGAGCGCCGCGCCGGCGCGCGCCGATTTCCGGCTCTGCAACAACACCGGTGGCCGCGTCGGCGTCGCCCTCGGCTACAAGGACGCCGAAGGCTGGATCACCGAAGGCTGGTGGAACATCTCTCCGCGAAGCTGCGATACGCTTTTGCGCGGCACGCTGGTCGCGCGCTACTATTACATCTACGCCATCGATTACGATCGCGGCGGCGAATGGTCGGGCCACGCTTTCATGTGCTCGCGCGAAAAGGAGTTCACCATCCGCGGCACCGACAATTGCCTCGCGCGCGGCTATGACCGCACCGGCTATTTCGAGGTCGATACGCAGGAGCAGCGGTCGTGGACCGTGCAACTGACCGACACCGCCGAGCAGCCGGTCGACCGTCCGCTGCTGCCGCGCGGCGGACCGCCGCCGCGCACGCCGGGCCCGGCGCCGAATTCGCCGCCGCCGGATGCGAACAAGGAAGGACTGCGCCGATGAGACGTCACCGCCGCGCCAAGATCGTGGCCACGCTCGGACCGGCCTCGTCCAGCCCCGAAATGATCGACGCGTTGTTCAAGGCCGGCGCCGACGTCTTCCGCATCAATATGAGCCATACGAGCCAGGATCGCCTGCGCGAACTGGTGGCGATGATCCGCAAGGTCGAAGAAGACAACGGCCGCCCGATCGGCATCCTCGCCGACCTGCAGGGCCCCAAGCTTCGCCTCGGCACGATCGAGGGCGGCTCGATCGCGGTGAAGCAGGGCGACACCGTGGTGCTGGATTCCGATCCCGCTATCGGCGGCGCCGATCGCATCTATCTGCCGCATCCCGAGATCATCGCCGCGGTCCAGCCCGGCCACACGCTGTTGATTGACGACGGCAAGGTGCGCCTGACCGTGACCAAAGTCGAACCGGGCCGGGTCACGTCGCGCGTCGAGGTCGCCGGCAAACTGTCGGACCGCAAGGGCGTCAGCGTCCCGGACACGACGATCCCCGTCTCGGCGCTCACGGCGAAAGACCTCTCCGATCTGGAAGCCGCACTCGAGGCCGGCATCGACTGGCTCGCGCTGTCATTCGTGCAGCGGCCCGAAGACGTCGCGGAAGCCAAGAAGCTCACGCGCGGCCGCGCGCTGGTGATGGTCAAGGTCGAGAAGCCGCAGGCCGTCGCGCGCCTCAGCGAAATCATCGAAATCGCCGATGCGCTGATGGTGGCGCGTGGCGATCTCGGCGTCGAGATGCCGCTCGAGAAGGTGCCCGGCGTGCAGAAGCAGATGACGCGGCTTGGCCGCGCCACCGGCAAGCCGGTCGTGGTCGCGACGCAGATGCTGGAGTCGATGATCTCGTCGCCGGTGCCGACGCGCGCCGAGGTGTCGGACGTCGCCACCGCGATTTACGAAGGCGCCGACGCGGTGATGCTGTCGGCTGAATCCGCGGCCGGGCAGTATCCGCTCGAGGCGGTCTCGACGATGAGCCGCATCGCGGCGCAGGTCGAAAGCGATCCGCCTTATCGCGAAATCATCAATGCCCAGCGCACCAAGCCCGAGGCGACAGGCGCTGACGCCATCGCCGATGCCGCGCGCCATATCGCGGACACGCTCGATCTGGCGGCGGTGATCTGCTGGACCTCGTCGGGCTCGACCGCGTTGCGGGTGGCGCGCGAACGCCCGCGCCCGCCGATCGTGGCGCTGTCGCCCAAACTGGAAACCGGTCGCCGGCTCGCGGTGGTATGGGGCGTGCATTGCGTCGTCACCGAGGACGCGCAGAACCAGGACGACATGGTCGACCGTGCCTGCCGCATCGCCTTCAAGGAAGGCTTCGCCAGGACCGGTCAGCGTGTCATCGTCGTCGCCGGCGTCCCGCTCGGCACGCCGGGCGCGACGAACATGCTGCGAATCGCCTATGTCGGGGCCGACGACAGCGGCGATTGATATTTTAGGGCTTTTTCCAGCTTTCCAACGCCGCAGTTTACCGTTCAGCAAGGACGCCGGGCGTCAAAATACGCCGTAAAGCCGTTGTTAATGGCTCCGGGTATCTTTGGAGCCAGAACGGGGATACGCATGCAGGGCGAGTCCAGAGTCTACAGCTTGCCGCGCTGGCCGCTGATGCGCTGGCTGGTCGATCCCGGCCGCGACGTCCCCGAGGAAATCCGTCTGGCGCTGATCGGCGGCCTGTTTGGCGGCCTTCCCGTGTTCTTCGGCGGCGTCTTGAATACGATGCTGGTGTCCGCCGCCATCGCCGCCAAGACCCAGCGCCCCGCCTTCATTGCCTGGTTTGTTTTCGAATTCGTCATTTGCGCGGCGCGCTTCGTCGTTCTTTTGATCGCGCGCCGCGCGGCACTCGCGAGACGCACGACGCCGACCGATCTCTATTTTCTGCTCGGACTCGCCTGGAGCAGCGGCGTCGGCTACGGCATCGTCATCAGCATGGCGAGCGGTGACTGGCTCATGGCCTGCGTGGCCTGCCTGTCCGGCGCGGCGATGGTCGGCGGCATCTGCATGCGCAATTTCGGCGCGCCGCGGTTTGCCGCCGCGATGATCCTGACCAGCATCGGGCCCAGCATGGCCGGCGCGGCGCTGTCCGGCGAACCGTTGATGTTCATCGTCTTCGCCCAGGCGCCGATGTATTTCTTCGCCATGGCCGCCGCCGCGTTCAAGCTCAACAAGATGCTGGTCCTGACGATGCTGGCCGAACGCGAGAACGATCATCGCGCGCGTCACGATTCGCTGACAGGCCTGCCGAACCGGCACGGGCTGGTGAATGCGGCGGAGAAAAAGCTCGCCGCGGTCCGCGACAATGAGCGTCCGCTGTCACTGCTGTTTCTCGATCTCGACGGCTTCAAGACCATCAACGACACATACGGCCATGCGGCGGGCGACAGCTTGCTCAAGCTGGTCGCCGAACGCCTGCAAGAGATGGCGCGAGACGGCGACGTCGCCGCGCGTATCGGCGGCGATGAGTTCGTGATGCTGGTCGAGGGCCTCGACGAGACGGCGAGCCTGGCGCTGGCGGAAAAGCTGATCGCCAAAGTATCGACATCCTACGATATCGGCGGCGCGTCGGCCCCCATGGGGCTCAGCATCGGGATCGCCGTGGCGCCCGGGCACGGCACATCCATCCAAGACTTGCTGGCCGCGGCTGACATCGCCTTGTACGAAGCCAAATCGCTGGGCAAGTGCCGTTGCTGCATGGCCTCGATGGCGACCAATGTCGCCGCCCTCCAGCGCCTGAGCGAGCGCACCGCGTCGGCAAGTGCTACGGTGGCCGCAGCCTGACGTGGCGGCTGGCCGCGCTTGCTGGTAACTAAAGTCGATCATCTGGCGGCTCGACGGACGGCGATGCCATGAGCGTCACACTGCAATTCTGTGGGGCGGCGCGAACCGTCACCGGCTCCTGCTATCTCATCCAGAGCAAAGCCGGCCGGCTGCTGGTCGATTGCGGCATGTACCAGGGCTCCAAAACTCTCAAGGAGCTCAACTACGGCGCCTTCCCGTTCAATCCGGTGGACATCGATGCCGTACTGCTCACGCACGCCCATATCGACCACAGCGGACTGTTACCGAAGCTGGTACGCGCCGGCTTTCGCGGCCGTATTGTCGCAACGCGGGGCACCATCGACCTGTGCTCCTACATGCTCCCCGATGCCGGCAGCATCCAGGAATCCGAAGTCGTCGCGCTCAACCGCCGCAACGCCGCGCGCGGACGGCCCGAGGTCACGCCGATCTACACGGCGGCGGACGCGGCAGCAACGCTCCATTCATTTGAGCCGGTCGAATACGAGACCTGGATTTCGCCAATGCCGGGCGTGCGTGCGCGCTACTGGAACGCCGGCCACCTGCTCGGCTCGGCGTCGATCGAAGTCGAGTTCGACGGCGAAGGCAAGGACGGCAAGCCGCTGAGCCTTCTGTTCTCGGGCGATGTCGGCCCGGACGCGAAGTTGTTGCAGCCCGACCCGGAAGCTCCGGCCGGACTCGACTATGTCATCTGCGAGTCGACCTACGGCGGCACCGACCGGCCTGCGATCACGCCGCCGGCGCGCCGCGCCAGGCTCGCCGAACTGGTGCGCGCTGCGCACGCCGCCGGCGGGCCCCTGCTCATTCCCGCCTTCGCCGTCGAGCGCACCCAGGAACTGATCGTCGAACTGATCGACCTGATGGAAGAAGGCCTGGTGTCCTCGGCGCCGATCTTTCTCGACTCGCCGCTGGCGATCCGCGCCACCGAAGTCTTCCGCCAGCACGCCGTCGAGCTCACGACCGACATTGACGTCCGCCGCATGCTGTCGTCACCGCATCTGCGCTTTACCGAGACGGTTGACGAGAGCAAGTCCATCGCCAAGTTCACCGGCTTCCACGTCATCATCGCCGGCAGCGGCATGTGCGACGCCGGCCGCATCCGCCATCATCTCAAGCGCTGGCTGTGGCGCGAGCATGCCACCGTGCTGCTATCCGGCTTCCAGGCGCAAGGCACGCTCGGCCGTTTTCTGGTGGACGGCGCCAGAGCCGTTCGCATCCAGGGCGAAGAGATCAAGGTCAAGGCGCGCATCGCGTCGTTCGACGAATACTCCGGCCATGCCGACGGGGCCGAACTCGCGCGCTGGATCGCCGGGCGGCGGCCGATCGAACGCGCGGTATTTCTGGTACACGGCGAAGAGCCGGCGCTCACCGCTTTGTCCGGCCGTATCGCCGAGCGCCTCGTGCCGGCCGCCAGGGTGAATGTGCCGATTCTCGACGACATCTACGAACTCACCACCGCGGCGCCGACGCCGCTGGCCGGCAAGCAACGGCGCCGGCTGGCGCCAGAAGCGGTGATCGCGCTGGACTGGCACAACGACATGTCGAAGCTGATCCTCGACATCAACGACCGCATCGAGGCGGCCGCCGACGACCGCGCCCGCGGCGTCATCGTGCGCCGGCTGCGCCGCGCGCTCGAGCAGAACGAATAAACCGGCGCGGTTCCGCGAGACTGACGGCCCGGCCGTGTGATTTGCGGTTACTTTCCTCAACATTTCTGAAGCAAACGGTAGAAACCGCGATCCCATCGCGAAATGGGCGTCATCCAGTGCGACAACGCCGAGATTGCGATGGAGGTGCTCGCGCGGGTCGGGCCGATGCTGAGCGTGCTCTACACCGAAGCCAGCCCGCCCGGCGAAATCGTCACGTCGGGCGCGACATCGGCAAGGAACTGCCGCAGGAGGCTTTGTTTGCGCTGCATTAGCGGCCCGCAAGACAAATAGCGTCGAAGCCGCCATTGGCGAAGGAGCGCGAGGTCTCGCGATCAGATATCGCGGCCTTCGACTTCTTCCTGCAGCTTCTTCACGACGTCGGGAATGCGCTGCAGCCGCGGATAGACGTCGATGGCGCGGCGATAGGCATCGAGCGCGCGCTTGTCGTCCCCGAGGTCCTGGAGGATGAGGCCGAGCCCGGCCAGCGCGCCGAAGTGGCGCGGCTCGCGGCGTAGAACCTCGCGAATGTCGGCGAGCGAGCGGCCGTAATCCTTCTTCATGTAATAGAGCGTGGCGCGCCTGTTCCAGCCTTCGACATAGTCGGGGCGGATCTTGACGATGTTGTCGAGGAGCTTGATCGCCAGGTCGGTGTCCTTGGCTTCCAGCGCCGTGCGCACCCGGGTCATCAGAAGGTTCGTGGTGTCGCTGGTGGACACCATCCACTGTGCCCAGATGCGCTGCTCGATAGCCTTGGCACTGGTGTCGTCCGGAGCGACTTTCAGCGCCCCGAACAGGAAATTGAGGTCTTCGCTGAACGGCTTGCGCTTGGGGGTATTCGGCGGCGGCTCGACCCAGCTGCGGGGTTCGGCCAGGGCGCGCACGGGGACGGCCGCGGTCAGGCCAATGGCCAGCGCGGCGGCGATCAGAACGGCGGACGTGCGGAATCGATCCATGGGCAGAGACTAGCGTCTCTACGCTTCATGGCAAATCAGCGGCTTTTGAAGAGGAAACCGGCGCGAGGCCGGTAAAGGGCCTGGCGGCGGTCGCCTTAGCCCTGGCGGGCCTTAAAGCGCGGATTGGTCTTGTTGATGATGAAAACGCGGCCTTTGCGCCGGACCAGCTTGTTATTCCGGTGGCGCCCACGCAGCGATTTCAATGAGTTACGGATCTTCATTGCAATCTCACTAGGTCAGCTTTGGCCGGGTTTTTAGGGGTCCTGAGGCCCCCTGTCAACGAAAGGTGCAGATCGGGGCCCTGATACCCCCCGCACACCTTCGTCGGCCGTCCCGTCGGGTGGAAGCAACTCCTGGCGCGCACTAGGAAAGCCTCCCTGGAATTGTTCATAACAGGCGCGACAACTCGTCCGTCCGTGGTATTATCTCAAACCGATTATGCTAAAGTGAATTTATACAACGTCTACATACTGCTTGGGGGCAGGCTTTTGAGAGTTCTGGTAACCGGCGCCGCCGGATTCATCGGATCAAACCTGTCGTCAGAATTGGTCGCACGAGGATACGACGTCGTCGGTGTCGATAATCTGTCGCAAGGCACCGAACTGAATGTCGCGGCTCTTTTGTCCGCCCCTAACTTCACTTTCCGAGTTGCTGACATCCGCGATGAAGCTCAAATGATCGAGCTCGCGGAAGGCTGTGGCGCGATCACCCACCTGGCCGCCTTCAAAATCCCCCGGTATAGCGACGCTCTCGATACGCTTCAGATCAACGCTTACGGATCCGAAGCCATCGTAAAAGCCGCGGTCCATCACAAATGCAAACTGGTGGCAGCCTCCACATCCGACGCATATGGCAAGAATGCCAAGGTCCCGTTCAGCGAGGATGACGACCTTGTGCTCGGCAGGCCCGACGTCAAGCGGTGGGCTTACGCAATTTCTAAAATTTTCGAGGAGCAACTGCTGTTCGCGTACCGGGATCGTTGCGATGCGGACGTCGTACTGCTGCGATTCTTCGGCGGCTACGGTCCGCACCAGCATCTGACGTGGTGGGGAGGTCCGCAATCCGTCTTCATCAACGCGGCGCTGGAAAATCGCGAAATCGAAATCCATGGCGACGGGCAGCAAACCCGGTCTTTCACCTATGTTGCGGATCACGTCGACGGAATCATCCGCGCCATCGAAAGACCGCAGGCCAATGGGAAAGTCATCAATATCGGCAATACCCGCGAGATCAGCATCGCCGACCTTGCGACGATGATCTGGTCCATGATCCGCGGCGACGAGCCGCCCAAGATCAAATACGTGCCCTATGAAACCTTCGGCAAGTACGAGGATGTGCGTCGCCGTGTGCCCGACATCACCAGGGCCCGGACGCTGCTCGGCTTCGAGCCGACGCTGGACCTGGAGGAAGGGTTGCCCCGCACCATCGCGTGGCAGATCTCTCGCCGAAACGCCCTCGCCCAGCAGGTGGCCTGATGGGGACGGCCCGGCGGAAGGCAATTTACTTCATCATTCCGGTTTTCAACGAAGCTGGTAACGTCCCTCGGCTGATGGACTCCCTGCGAACCCTCGATGAGACCTTGCGCACCGATTTCGATCCGCAGTTTCTCATCGTCGACGACGGCAGCGCCGACGAAACGCGAAACCTGTTCGAAGCCTCCCGCGGCGCGGTCGACGTCAAGATCATTTCACATCCCCGCAACCTCGGCCCAGGCGCCGCATTCGCGACCGGTTTCGCGCATGTCGCGCCTTCGCTCGCCGACGACGACTGGGTCGTCACGATGGAGGGCGACAACACGTCCCGATCCGAACTGGTCGAGCAGATGCTCATGCGCTCGCGTGAAGGCTATGAAATGATACTGGCCAGCCCTTACATGTACGGAGGGACTGTCCAGAATACCTCACTGCTTCGCACCTTCTTGAGCTATTGCGCCAATATGTTCATGCGCGAACTCCTCGAGTTGCACGGCATCCTGACCATGAGCTCGTTCTTCAGGCTGTACCGCGGCTCGCTGATCCGGCGCATGCAGCAGATCTATGGACCGCAGATCGTCGAGCGCCCCGGCTTCGACTGCATGGTCGAGTTTCTCATGAAGGCCGTGTATCTTCGCGTGTCGCTGTCCGAAGTGCCGATGGTGTTGGACACCTCCCGTCGCGTCGGGAAGAGCAAGATGAAGATCATGCGAACGATCTACAATCTGCTCACGCTCACCTTCCGGAAAGGGAAATGGAAGGCGGCTGCACATGGAGTCGAGGGAAGTGTCGAATTTTCCGGCGTCCAGACACGCGCATTATGATCACTATTCCGCCGATCAGATCGCGCGGCTCGATGGGTTTTACGGCCGCGTCGAGCAAAGCATGGCGTTGCGGCTGCGGCCCTGGATCGAAGGCAACCGCGTCCTCGACCTCGGATGTGGGTTCGGCTCACTGGTCGATCGTCTGAGAGCCTTCGGATATGCCGCTGTCGGCGTCGACAAGCTCGGCGACTTCATCGAAGCCGGGCGGCGACGCTACCCCTTAGCCGAACTGGTTCTGCAAACCGGCGAGCAATTGCCGTTCGCGGACCAGTCCATCGACACCGTCATCCTGAAGGATGTCATTCATCACATTATTGCGGAAGGAGACGTCTCGGCCTTCCTGGGCGAGATTCGCCGGGTGTGCCGGCGGCGGCTCATTGTCGTGGACCCCAATCCGACGCTGATCCTCCGGCTTTCTCGTAAACTCATTGGCCATGTCGACCCCGAATGCAGTGCCCGCCAGGCAGAAGAAGTGCTGCGGCAAGCGGGCTGGTCCATACAACACCGCGAATTCCACGAGGTCATCGCGTTCCCACTCAGCGGCGGCTATGTCGGCAGGCCAATGATCAAGAGCGCACGCTTGCAGGAAGCCGTCATTCGCCTGGACGAGGTATTGCTGCGCCTGTTGCGCCGCTGCGGCCTCGCTCCCTCGCTTTGCTGGCGTTACACGATCGTCGCAGACACATCGAAGCATGAACGACTGGGCTAAAGGACGGGCGCGCCGGATTCTGGACGCCGCATGCGACCCGCGGTGGGCGCTGGCTGCGGTTGTGCTGGGCGGCCTTGCGCTTCGTATCCTCACCGCGGCGCGGGCGGAAATCCATGCCGATGAGACCTACGATTTCTATGCGGCGCGGGCGACCCTCTCGCACGGCTATCCCTTATTCCCGTCCGGGATGATGTGGCCTGCAGGCGGGCTTCTGCCATACCTTGAAGCGCCATTCGTTGGCTTCGCAGGCGAAGTCTCGAGATGGGCGCGCACTCCCAGTGTCGTGCTGTCGACCTTGTCGATTCTCGCCCTCTACCGGCTGACGGCACGGGCGTTTGGCACTAATGCCGGGCTGGCGGCCGCGCTGGCCTGGGCACTCGATCCGGACGCGATCCTGTGGGGAGCCTACGGCCGCCAATACTCCATCGTCCCGCTATTGGTTTTCCTCACCCTCATCTTCGTGGAAAATGCCGCGCGACGAAACTGCGCGGGCTGGTCCGGCGCGGCCGCGGTGGCCGCCTATCTCGTGACAGTGTGGACGCAGTTGCCAAGCTTGCTGTTTTTCCCGGCTTTCGTCGCAGCATATCTAGTCCTCGCGGAGCCGAGGCGGACCCTCGCCGAGCTTTTGAGCGCTTTGGCGGCGGCGGCCGGCAGCGTCGCGATTTATTTATGGATCGTCCGCGGCGATCCGGGGCTCCTGCAGTCGGCCGATATGGAAGGCGGCGCGCTTGTGCCTCCGCAACTTAACAGCGCGGCACTCCAGCAGTATTTCCATCGCTATGTGCCGTTCTTCAATCAATACTGGCACCGCGCGGCGTTGCTGATCCTGGCGTTGGTGACGTTTGCCGGATGCGTGTTCCGCTATTTCGCAACGCCCCGGGCCACACGCATGGCCACTGATCGCGCCACGATGTCCCTCGGAACGTTCTTCATTCTCTCCATCCTTGGCCTCAGCGTGCTTCGGTACCAGCAGCCGGGCTACGCGCTGGCGTTGCTCGGCCCACTGTTCGCGATCGGCGTGGCCGGCGCAATAGCCATCGTCGCCGGCGATCGAGAGCACGCAGCGTCGAGCGCCGGCGGCCGCGCGGCGCTCATGCTGTGCGTCGTGATCTTCTGCTGGTCTTCACTGGACGATGTCCGCAGAAACATGGGGCGAAACGCCGGTGACGGCCAGGTCGCCGCATACCGCTATATGGGCCAGCATTGGCAGCCAGGCGATGCGTCGCTCAACGCCAACATAACCGCGCTTCTCTTCGCCGGGCCAGACCCGCACTTCCATTACCTTTGCGCGCGGTCCTGCGGCCTCGGATTGATGAAAACGGACAAAGGGCTGGTCAACAGATTTCTCGGCGTAGCACAAATCTCGACAGTTGAAGCCACCAACGAGATTCTCGACAAGTATCCGCGCGTCTGGTTCGCGGTTAAACGATCCGATTGGGAGAACGAGCAACGAATCCCGCGGCCCATCAGGGAAGCAATCGAGAAGCGCATGTCGCTGGCGTTCACCGAGGCTGGCACGCAGCTATTCCTGTCACGGCCCGAGAATTGATGAAGAAGCCAGCGGCGACGAAAAGCCTGTCGGGATCGACCAGGTGCGGGGTAGTTTGCGGCGCGTCCGTGCTCTACAGTCCGCCGGCCAAAGGCCCCCGAGGGGGCCGCCCCTGGGAATCCGAGGAGTAGCCATGCAGCGCAGCCGCGACCGCTTTCTGACCACCCACACCGGCAGCCTGCCCCGCCCCGAAGACCTCATCCGCATCATGTACGCCAAGGAAGAAGGCGTGCCGGTCGAGCCCCATGCGCTGGCCGAACATATCCGCGCCGCCGTCGCCGATGTCGTCAAGAAACAGGCCGATGCCGGCGTCGATCTGATCAATGACGGCGAGATGTCCAAGCCGAGCTACGCCACCTACGTCAAGGACCGTCTGAACGGCTTCGGCGGCACCGGCAACACCTTCGTCTATCAGGACGTCCATGAATTTCCGGCGCTGGAAAAGAAGGTGTTCGGCGATCCCGGCCGCTCGCGCCGCAAGACGCCGGCCTGCAACGCCGACATCACCGTGCGCGACAGGCAGGCGCCGCTCGACGACATCGCCAACCTTAAGGATGCGCTCAAGGCGGTGCCGCATGCCGGCGGCTTCATGAGCGCCGCCTCGCCCGGCGTGGTCTCGCTGTTCTTCCGCAACGACCACTACAAGGATTTCGAGACCTATATCTACGCCATCGCCGACGCGATGAAGTACGAGTACGAGGCGGTGGCTAACGCCGGCCTCGTGCTGCAGATCGACTGCCCCGACCTCGGCATGGGCCGGCACATCCAGTATGCCGATCTCGACCTCGCCGGTTTCCGCAAGCGCGCGCAGCTTCATATCGAGGCGCTCAACCACGCCGTCGCCGACATTCCGGCTGAGCGGCTCCGCATGCATCTGTGCTGGGGCAATTACGAAGGCCCGCATCACTTCGATGTGCCGCTCGCCGACATCATCGACGTCGTGTTCAAGGCCAAGCCGGTCGCGATCTCGCTCGAAGCCGCCAATCCGCGTCACGCCCACGAATGGGCGGTGTTCGAGACGGTCAAGCTGCCGGACGGCAAGGTGCTGATCCCCGGCGTGCTCGAATCCAAGTCGAACTTCATCGAGCATCCAGAGCTGATTGCGCAGCGCATCGGCCGCTACGCCAAACTCGTCGGCCGCGAGAATGTCATCGCCGGGTCGGATTGCGGCTATGGCACCTGGGTGGGTCAGGCCGCGGTCGATCCGCAGGTGGTGTTCGCCAAGCTCAAGGCGATGGCCGAGGGCGCGAGGATCGCGACCAGGCAGTTCTGGTGAACACGTCATGCCCCACGAAAGCAGGGCCTCCAGTGCTCTCTTGAAAGTTTATGTGTACTGGATCGCTCGCTTTCGCGGGCGATCCGCGGGCTAAACCGACGGCGATTGCTGCTCGGTCCTGGCGTTGCGCCAGCGCTTGTAGAACTGCGGCGCGAAGATCACGACCGCTATCACCGCAAGCATCAGCAGCGCGTAGCGAATGTTGTCGGTGTCGCCGGCCAGCGCCTGCGTGCCGGCATGGCCGATATAGGTGTAGGCCACCGTCGACGGCGCCATGAAGACGATGGTGGCGATGACATAGTGCCAGAACGGGATGAGCGTCAGCCCGAGCATGTAGTTGACGATCGTGTACGGGATCACGGGCACCAGACGCACGAAGGCGACGAAGCGCCAGCCATCCTGCTCGACACTGTTCATCACTTTCTGCACGCGCGGACCGGCGCGGCGGCGCACCCAGTTGGCCGCCACATAGCGCGCCAGCAGAAAAGCCCCCGCCGCGCCCAGGGTGCCGCCGACGAGATTGATCAGGCTGCCATAGACGGGACCGAATACGGCGCCGCCGACCACATCCAGCACCCCGCCCGGCAGACCCGCGACCGTGCTCACGGCGTACAGCAGGATGAAGCCCGCCGGCGCCCAGTGGCCAAGGCTCGCCACGCGCGCCTTGAGCGACGGGACATCGGTCACGCCCCAGAACAGCCAGATCATGGCGAGAACGGTTGCCGCGACCGCGAGCGCAGTCAGGGCCAGTAACAGCCAGCGACGTTGACGTGTCATGGACCTTGGCGTGCGTGCGGAAGCGTGCGGAAAGATGGCGAGGACCGGGAATAGCGCAGGTGCGTACCACGCCGCGCCGGAACCGGTCAAAAGACCGATGCCATGGGTATTTAGAGACCTATCGACGGCGCCTCAGATATCGAACTTGACGCCCTGCGCCAGCGGCAGCTTGCGGCCGTAGTTCACGGCGCTGGTCTGGCGGCGCATA